>ENA-UOOK01002404-UOOK01002404.1-fermentation-metagenome-genome-assembly--contig:-NODE-2404-length-23183-cov-9.229030_pt1 | contig 23183 bp, 16 predicted proteins | sample MGYA00245777_ERZ724023 | MGnify/ENA primary metagenome ERZ724023 (study PRJEB28704, sample SAMN03018312) | fermentation metagenome | biome: anthropogenic terrestrial biome; feature: soil; material...
CCGGTACAACAGATGACAGCAATACTGGAACCGGTACAACAGATGACAGCAATACCGGTACAACAGATGACAGCAATACTGGAACCGGTACAACAGATGACAGCAATACCGGTACAACAGATGACAGCAATACTGGAACCGGTACAACAGATGACAGCAATACTGGAACCGGATCAACAGATGACAGCAATACTGGAACCGGAACAACAGATGACAGTAATAATGAAGTAACTGTCAGTGTCACAGTAGAAGTTCACAACTAAAAATCGAAATCTCTACAGAAGTTTAAATGCATACTATAGAGCTTCATTTGATTTATCGTAACTATTCAGTTACCAAATAATCATTATTACTGGCCGTAAGTTATATAGTTTGTTATTTACTATATACTCAAGTTTCTTTTATACGGCGATGTCAAATGAAGCCTTTTTTAATTTTGCCACGAATCTTGGTTAGAGTATAAGAAATCATGTTTTTGAAAGCTGATTTAAACAGGTTTTCTGGCAAAATAAAATATATACTTCTATATAATTATATTTGGTTAGTTTTATTAAGACATAATTTTATATATAGTTAAATGCAAGATGCCTAACGTTAAATCAAGTTTATTTTCGACTTCAGGACCAGAACTGTAAAATCAGCATCCCTGGAGTAATTTAGTGATGGAAAACGGAGTCCAAAAAGGAATTTAAAATGGAATCCAAAAACGAAATCCAAAAACGGAGTCTAAAGCTTCGTGTGAAATGCCTAAAAGCCGCTTCTGGTGGGGAAGCGATACGCTTGCCGACGTCAAGGCGATTTTCACGGGGCAGATGTCATTTGGATGCACTTCAGCTGATACACTTGCGCCCCCTCTATACAAGACCAGTGGGTGTATCCGAAAGTCACCTCAAAAAGGAAAAGACTGGTTCTGTTTGTATTAAACCGTGACCAGCTGACTAAATCTCTAATAAAATTTGAAATATAAAACGCCATACCAGGGTGATAAAATGGACCACGAGACAACCCGGGATCAAAATATAGAAGAAAACGAAACCTTTGACGGTGAAAACCTCAACCTTCCGGATATCCCTCTTCCGGAAACAGACAATGTACTGTACTCAATACTAAACTCCCTAAATCAGAATATTGCAGACTTTTACACGTTTGTGAAATTTAACAGTTATCTCTCCGAGGATCACCTCAACGTTGAGCTGCTTAAAAGGAGCATGGGTATCCACAGGGACTTTACAGCGCTTTTCCTTCACACCAAAGAAGAACTGTTATTTACCTATCCGGAATTCATAGAAAAGACAGAAAAACTGCTGTTTAAGGGAGAAGTTGGTACCGACTGTATAAAATATACACAAAAAATCTGCAGATCAATAAGTGATTATAAGATTGCTCTGCACAGAGAAGGTTATTTGCCAGACCTCAGAAGACAGCTGCCTTTAGTTGATATTTAACCCTCAGGAAGTTTATTTTTTCCTGCTTCTATTCTTTTTTATTTTACTTATATAACTTTTTGTTTCTATGTTTTTGATTTTTATTTACAACTTCCTGGATAATTTGCAGTACCTCCAGAGATTTATATTCAATTTTCAGTACATCCGTAATCTTATATTTATGAAAAGATATTTGGCGTGCAAGGCATCTGTGAAAAAAACGGAACATAAAAAACGATGTCTTGAAAAACGGTAGCCTGAGATACAATATATTAAAAACTGTAGCCTAAAAAACGGAATTCTCGAAAAACGATATTCTAAAGGCGATATAAAAACGGAATTCTCGAAAAACGACGTACAAGGGAAACCTCGAAAAACGGGAATTAAAAAACGGCATAAAAACGGAAACTTCGAAAAACGGGAATTAAAAAACGACATTTACAAAACAGATGCCTGTTCTATTCAATGTTTAGGTTTCTCAAAATATTATTCGTTCTAATGTTTTTGTCTCTCTTTTGCTTTGTGATTTATGTCTTTTAGTTTCAGAGTTTTATCTCTTTTATCTAACTGTAATCACTTTGTATTTGCTGCGAGTATCTTGACTTTTGTATCTTGACTTTTATATGTTAAGTTCTTCTATATGTTAATCAATTGTATACAAAGAGGTTCTCAAATCTTCTTTTCAGAAGAGGTACGTGAAATAGTTAAAAACCTATGGTATCGAGATTTATAATCAAATATAAAAATTGAAAAAGACTTTAACCAATATATAAGAAACCTCGGAAAAAAGAAAAATAAAACTTCAGTTTTCACTGAAGTCCGTAGTGTTTTATGTTCCAGTCTGCAACGGCCTGGATCTTCGCAATCTCTTCTTCTCCGCCTTCCATGGTGAAGAGGTGTTTGAACCGCTTCTGTGCCCTGAGGTATTCCTCGACGGGCTTTGGATCCTTGACCTTTCTGACCTGTGTGATCTCACCGTTTTCCATTTCATACATGGGCCAGAGGCAGGTCTCGACTGCGAGTTTTGCCATCTCGATTGTCTTGGAACCATCGAAACCCCAGCCGGTTGGGCAGGGAGCGTGGGCGTGGATGTAGGCGGGGCCCACAGTTTCGGTAGCTTTCTTGACTTTCCTGATCATGTCCCGTGGGAAGCCGATTGAGGTTGTGGCCACATATGGAGCTCCATGGGCTGCCATGATGGCTGGCATGTCTTTCTTGGGGCGCGGGTTTCCAAAGGAGAATTTACCTGCGGGGCTTGTCGTTGTTGAAGCGTCAAAGGGAGTTCCGGAGCTTCTCTGGATCCCGGTGTTCATGTAAGCTTCATTGTCCACACAGACATAGGTTATGTCGTGTCCCCTCTCAAAGGCACCTGAAAGGGACCGAATTCCTATATCCATTGTCGAGCCGTCTCCACCGACTCCTATGACTTTGGTGCCTTCCTTTCTGCCGAGGGCTTTTAAGGCAGCCTCGACACCTGATGCCACTGCACCTCCGTTTTCAAAGAGGGAGTGGATCCAGGGTACCTGCCAGGCAGATTCCGGGAAGGGCGTGGTCATAACTTCTAGGCAGCCTGTAGGGTTAATTACGATAGTGTCCGGGCCTGCTCCCATGAGCATGAACTTTGCTGCAAGTGCATCACAGCAGCCTGCGCAGCCCCTGTGTCCCGGAGCAAGGTAGGTTTTTGGTACGGGTTTACTCATAGCAACTCCTCCCTGACGTCAGCAAACTGGCTCTCAACCGTAATACCGGATTTTGCGACCTTCTTGGTCTCTTCAATTATCTTCCTTACAAGCTCTACGGGCACATCGCGGCCACCGTGGTTTAAGGTGTAGCCGATAATCGGGATATCGCACCTGCTGTTGTACATGCTGGCTTTTGTTTCTGTAAAGAGGGCACCTTCATTGGTTCCGATGGAGATGTTCTTGTCAAGCACGACTACAACATTGGCTTTTGCCAGCGCTTTTCTTATCTGCATCTTCGGGAAGGGCCTGAAGGACCTGACTTTCAGGATACCAATCTTCTCGCCTTTTGCCCTGTACTCGTCAACTACGTCCTTGAGAGTACCCACAAGGGAGCCCATGGCCATGATTACGACCTCAGCATCTTCAAGCTGGTAACCATCGATAAGGCCTCCGTGGTCTCTGCCAAAGATCTCTGCGAATTCCTTGGAAACAGCCTCAATCTTCGGAAGAGCTGCCTGCATTGCCTTTTCCTGCAGGTACCTGAACTCGGTGTAAGTCGAGGGGTCTGCAAAGGCTCCGAAAGTCATAGGGTTTTTGGGGTCAAGCACATATTCAGGCTCATATTTGGGCAGGAACTCGTCTGTAAGGTCCTGCTCAAGCAGCACCACGGGTTCGTATACGTGGGAGAGGATAAACCCGTCCATGCAGGCCATACCCGGCAGGCGCACATCCTTGTCCTCTGCGATCTTGAAGATCTGGGGAACAAGGTCTGCTGCTTCCTGGACGTCCTCGGCGTAGATCTGGAGCCAGCCTGTATCTCTCTGGGCAATTGCATCCTGGTGGTCGTTCCAGATGTTGATCGGGGCGCTGATTGCCCTGTTTGCCACGGTCATGATAATTGGAAGCCTCATTCCTGCAGCGTTGAAGAGCACCTCGTGCATTAACAGAAGTCCCTGGGATGTGGTTGCGGAATATGTCCTTGCCCCGACGGCTGAGGCTCCCACAAGGGCCGAGATTGCAGAGAATTCAGATTCCACGTTGATGTATTCACAGTTCGGGATTTCCCCGTCTGCAATAAACTGGGACAGGTCCTCAACGATGTGGGTCTGAGGAGTGATAGGATAAGCAGAAATTACATTTGGACGGCAGATTTTTGCTGCATGGGCAACTGCGTAGGAACCTTCCACGACAACCATTTTGGCCTTGTCGGCTGCATTAAGCGGCATTATTTTTCCTCCAGAATCATTTCAATTGCATCTGCAGGGCATTCATTTGCGCAGATGCCGCATCCCTTGCAGTAGTCATAATTGTATTCAAAAAAGCCATCTTCTCTGGGAAGGACTGACATATCAGGGCACACCATATGACAAATTCCGCATTTGGTGCATTTTTCATAAATGTAAACAGGACGGAAGTTTCTCCAGCCACCGGTTTTATTTACCAGGGTCGAGCCCGGCTCACAAATTCCTCCGATTGGGATCTTCATGCTTCTTCCCCCTTGATAAGATCATAAGCTTTCTGGATCGCATTTGAATTCTTTTCGGCTACCTTGCCGGAAAAGCGGTTCCTTATGGCTTTCTTGATGGACTCTACATTAATCTCTCCGGTTGCGCCCGCAAAAGCTCCAAGGAGGACAGTGTTTACGATGGGGATGCCTATGACGTCCATTGCCACCTTTGTAGCGTCTACGGTCATAACCCTGGCTTTTGTATCAAGCTTCAGGCTCTCCGGCTTTTCTGTGGTGTTAATTATGATAATTCCATCATCCTTTATTCCGCTTGCAACATCAACGGTTTCAAGCAGGGTAGCATCCTGGACAATAACATAATCCGGATTGTAGATCTGACTTCGGAGCCTGATAGGACTATCACTGATTCTGGTAAATGCCTGCACAGGGGCACCTCTTCGCTCTACCCCAAAAGCGGGGAAGGCCTGGCTGAATTTTCCGTCTTCAAAAGCTGCAACGGAAAGCATTTCAGCCGCAGTAACAGAACCCTGGCCTCCTCGACCGTGTATTCTGATTTCCTTCATCTGGATTCTCCTTTTTAATGCGGTTTTAATTACTAATTTAGTTGTTAGCACACTGCTGTTAACTGAGTTACTGGTTACTGTCAATTGAGTTACTGTCAATTGAGTTACTGTCAATTGAGTTACTGTCAATTGAGTTAACCTGAAGTTAATTTTTATATAAATACTTGCCAGTTTAGAGGCTCAGTACCTACCCGTGTACGATTTTTACCTGGTTTCTTCTTCAGACACCATGAATATCCAAAGTGAATTTGCGGTAACTCAAAACTCTGGACGGCAGAATTGTTAACCTGATAGTATTCCTTATTATTGGATTATGGTTATTTTAAGTTTAATATATTTTCCAATTATATTTTCACGCCGTTTGATGCCTGATAGTTCATGGATAATTGTGTAGATTATTATTAGGTTTTCGGTGAAAGTCGAAGAATTCTTTATAAATACATCTATTTATAAATTATTTTTTAGGTGTTTTATAATTATTGTTTCCAGGTTAACCTGTCTATTGATTACGTTTTTTCTTTTTGTTGCCGTAAACAAAGCTCGCCTCTAATAGAGGGATATTTTAATATATTTCCTGGCAGAAATTCCTTATCAGTTCGGTTATGGCTTTTCCGTCTTCCAAACCATTAATCTTTTCTCTGACCTGCCGCGAGCCGCGCAGTCCTTTAGTAAACCAGTGTGCATGCATCCTGAGGTTTATGGATGAAAGCAGGCCGTGTTCCTCAAGGAGTAAAATATAAGCGTTAAAATCTTCAAGCTGCCTGGCCTGTTTATCTGCTTCAAGTTTTTCCCCGGTTTCCAGGTAGTGCCTGATTTTTTGGAATACAAAAGGGTTCCCCATCGCCGCCCTTCCTATCATGATCCCGTCGCAACCTGTTAGTTCCAGCGTCCTTTCTGCAGATTCTTCGTCTTTTACGTCCCCGTTTGCAATGACTGGAATCGAAAGTTCATTTTTGACAGCTCTTATCCCCAGAAGGTTCGAACTACCTGAATACATCTGTACTGCAGTCCTGCCATGCACGGTCAGAGCTGATGCCCCTGCCTTTTCTATCAGGCGGGCAATTTCAAGCGTTTTTTCCTCTCTTCCAAGGAGCCTGATTTTTGCACTGACAGGAGTATTCAGGGTATCTGTCAGCTCTGAAATGATTGTATACACAAGTTCCGGAGAATTGAGAAGAGAAGAACCACAGCCAGCTCCTGTAATACATCTTGCAGGACAGCCCATGTTAATGTCTATGACTTCAGGCCTGTATTCTTCTTCAATAAAAAGCGCAGCTTTTTTCAGTTTCTCAGGACAGTTTCCTACAAGCTGAACCCCAAAAGGCCTGTCATCCGGAGAGCTCAGCCCTTTAATAAAAGACTTCCTGCTCTCATTGAGCAGGGCATCTGCATTGATCATTTCGGTATAAGTCAGATCAGCTCCGTAATGCCTGCAAAGCAGCCTGAAAGCCAGATTTGTTACATCTGCCATAGGCGCAAGAAGGAGGTTTCCAGAAAGCTCTGTCCTGTCAATTTTCAGTTTTTTAAGTCTCATGTTTCTTATGATTTTTAGCTGTTTTTTGTATTCTATTTGGAAAATTTCATGTGCGTTTTGCATGAAAGTGCTTTCAAGTACTTTCATTTTTTGTACCTTATATTTGGAAAAGTTCGTGTGTGTTTTTAATGTTTTTTAATTTGGGTTCATCTTCAGTCTGGACTCATTTAAATTTACGGCTACTCTGATTTGTTGAAGCTAAAAAAGGTTTCGCAAAAATCCTGAAACGAAAATCCTGAAAAGATTTGAATATCTTCTGGAGAAAACAACTGCTGAGGATGAAGGTCGAGATGAGTTGAAGTTCACTGTGAAATAATCAACCCCAAATGCCTGAAAATGAAAGAAAAGAAGTTCAACGCAAAATGCCTGAACCTGATTGAAATTCTGGTTTAGAACCTGAAATAGAAGCCGGGATTTTATTGAAGCTAAGTGTACAGGTCAAAAGTTTATGCTGAAATAAGTTCACATAATGAAATATAATCTGTGATCAGGTTAATAATCTGTGATCAGGTTACATACACTGATCACACAATTTGGAATGGCTATTTGACTGACGGTTGGATATTTCAATAACTCAAAGGTTCATGAAAAGAGCAGCCTTATATGTCCAAGATAAGGAATCCTGTACTTTGCAACTCCAATTATCCATTCATCCTTTACAGGCACATAGTAGCTTATCTGTCCTTCCTGGTCATAGTGCCTGTTAGTTATGGGGTTATCTCCTTTGGTAATATATCCTGCGTAAGGAGCAGCAGGACCATTTTCCCACATAGGCTCTCCGGCTTCCACTCTGTACATTGCTCTATGTATTATTGGAGTTATGCTGTCCTGCCCATAGGGTCGGTAGAGGATCACATTTCCATAGTCTCCGAAGGTCATATAGTCTGAATTTTTCCCTTCTTCATTGGTAACAATATCAACTCTATCGATGTTTTTAATGAAAATAATGTCTCCTACCTGCATATGAGGTTCCATACTTCCCGACTCCACTGCAACCATAGGAGTCCAGAGCCCGAACGCCAGTTTGGAAAGAACCATAAAGGCTATCAGGACAGCCGCAACCGACAGCAAATCCTTTCCAAGGGAGACCAGGAAATTTTCTCCTTCCTGGGTATTGTTTTGTGTATTAATTTTACTCATAGTAAGCCTTTATTCTCTTTATCTTATTCTTCTGGTGCTGTACTGATGCTGTATTACACTTTATTTATATTTCATTCGGTCTGCATTGCATTTGTCAGCACTTCGTTGGCTATATAATTTATATTTTAGTATAAATTCACTTATCATACTTTTAATTGTACTGGTTTCCTTTGTTTTATTTGATTTCCTTTGTTTTTTATGATACTTCCATGCATATTTGCCTATACGATTTGTTTTTCTCCTATATTAAATTATAATTTATCATCTTGTTATGGTATTTTTATTAATAATTTCTTAATAAATCGACTAAAATTTCATAGAATTCAATAACTTGTTTCTAAATATGTTTATACTAATAAATCTGGAAACAAAGAAGAATTACTTTAAGGATATAATGTTTTAATTAATATCAGAGTGATACAGGCGGTTAAAGGAAGCCACTGATCTATTTATTCTATATTCTAAAGTACAAATGTTTATTGGCAGATGGACTCTGAAAATGTCATAATATAATTTTATAAAAGTAGGTGCTATAATTATTGGAGCGTTATCAATGATTATATCAGTATTGTTATCATTATACTGGTGATTATGCTGTAAGTATTGTTAGCTTAACTGGTTAATTATGCTGTAATAGACTGGCATATATAATGCATTATGGGATCACAAGGAGTTCTCAATTGATTTTGAAAATTGATTTTGAGAATAAAAAAATCACTAAAACTCTGCCATGTTATTGTGCTTGTATCGAATTAGTTTTGTATGTGATTAGTTTTTATATTTTAAATGGGTCTTTGCCTTAATCTTTTTGATTTCAGGTTGATAAACGTCAGGTCATACAGATTCAACAGGTTCTGGCAGTCGGAGACCACGTCGAGAAATCAGGTCGAAATTATGAATGAAATTGATATTGTAAGGGCAGTTACAGAAGAAGGGTATCAAATAAGCCCGTTAGCAGTACAGCTAATCAAATCAAGTAACTCCCCTGAAAGCCTTCTAAAATATATCCTCTCAACTATTGATGACTGTATTTTCGTTATTGAACCCGAACATATCGACCTGAAAGGCTTTGAAGCTTCGAAAACGGTTTTAGGGACAAGTTCTGGATTGTCTCCCCTAACACTTTCCCGAACACCTGCTGGCAGTATGCCTTCAGAGAGTATGCCTTCAGATAGCATTTCTTCTCCGTCCCTGGAACCATTAAGTTCTGACATGGTAAAAGTTCCTGATCTTTCTTCAAATTCTCTTAAGGAAGCGGGATTGACTTCAAGTATTGATCAGGAAGTAGTTTCCAGGTTTGATATCCCGAACAACAATTCCGAAACAGATTCTGATGTTCTTTCTTCTCAAGAGCACACTCTTGACTTTGTTTCTCAGTCTGTTGCTAAACCCGTTGCCGATTCCACTGCTGATCCCTTTACAGATTCTGTAATTAATTCCGTTTCCTGTCCTGTTAATCCATCTGTATCTTCAGGAGGTAAAGAGAGACAGGTCACCTCTTTTTTCGGACAGGCAGGTTCTCCTTCTCTTTCTGCTCCTAACCATGTTTCCAGGGCAGCTTCCATTTTCTCAAACCATGGAAGTTCTTTTACTTCAAGCTCCAGGGCAGAAGAGGTCAGGCATATTCCGGGCCGTAATCCTGTTACCGTGCTTTCCGATATCACCGGGCATTCGACCTGTATAGGAGAGTACATGCAGTTCGTGCAATACTTCAGGGATAGGTACAGCAGGCTTTCTGAGATCCTCAGGGGCAGGATGAATGCGCGCCCTATAGAGAGTTTGAAAAGGAGGAATTTTCGCCGCGGATCAGATGGAGGCAACGAGGAGCTATCTATTATAGGGATGATTTCAGATATCAGCAGCACAAATAACGGGCACAAAATCCTTTCTCTTGAAGACCCTACAGGCTCTTTTTCAGTTCTCATCCGGAACAGCGACAAAGAACTCTTTGAACTGGCTTCGCGGCTTCTTCTTGACGAGGTTATTGGAGTAACAGGTTCGGTCACTAATGATGGAAACCTTATGCTTGCTACAAAGATTCTCCAGCCGGATGTCCCTAACAGCGTCCAGCGCAGGACAGGAAGCCACGGCAAAGCCGTACTTATCTCGGATGTGCATGTTGGCAGTTCTCAGTTCCTGGAAGATTCCTGGCTGGACTTTCTGGATTTCTTAAAGGGGGAATCTGATTCAGAAGAGATGCGAGAGGTTGCTGCCCAGGTCCGTTATCTCGTTGTTGCAGGAGACCTGGTAGATGGAATTGGAATTTATCCCGACCAGGAAATGGAACTTGATATTCTTGATGTCTATGAACAGTACAGGAAAGCAGCGGAGTACTTAAGGGAAATTCCCGAACACATCCACGTGATCATAAGTCCAGGAAACCACGACGCTGTACGCCAGGCAGAACCGCAGCCTGCCCTCCCTGAGAGGATCCGTGCAGATTTTCCTGAGAATATCACCTTCGTAGGCAATCCTGCTCTTGTGGACCTTGACGGTGTTCGAATCCTTATCTATCACGGCAGGTCGATTGACGATCTTGTGGCAAGTGTCCCAGGTGTTTCATATCAGGAGCCTGCAGGGGCAGTCCTTGAAATGCTTAAGCGCAGGCATCTTGCTCCAACATACGGAAGCAGAGTTTCTATATCCCCGGAGAAAAAAGACTATTTTATAATTGATCCTGTTCCGGATATTATTCACACGGGACATGTCCACACCCTGGGGGTCCAGCGCTACAAAAACGTTCTCCTGGTTAATTCCGGGACATGGCAGGCTCAGACAGAGTTTCAGAAACGTGTAAACCTGGTGCCAATGCCGGCCCGAGTCCCTATTGTAGATCTTGCGGATTTTGACGTGAAAATCCTGGCATTCGATTAATTCTAGTTCTCTAATATTATTTTCCGATCCTTATATATACCACAAAGAATTAATATCCGGAAAATGCCGCTTGAAGAAAAAAAAGAAGAAAAGGAGAATTCCAGGGAAAGCTTTCCGGAAGTCCAGGAAGAAAACAGAGATGAAGAGCAGACCTCTCTGCCCTTTGATATCCCTGATTTTGAGACCCTTCTTAAAAAGCAGGGATATGCCCTTGCAGGCCGCCATTCAGCAGTAAAAACCTGCCTCTGGCTCAGAAAAGCCATGAACGACGAAGGTTTTTGCTACAAATCAAAATTTTATGGCGTCCAGTCCCACCGCTGCCTTCAGATGACTCCAACTCTCATGTGCAACCAGCGCTGCCTTTTCTGCTGGCGCCCTACCGAAGTTTCTGTCCCTGTACCCGGAGAGTGGGACTCTCCTGAAAAGATAGTGGAGGAAAGCATTGCTTGTCAGCGCAAATTGATTACAGGTTTTGGCGGCTCCCCAAATGCACTCCGGGAACGCTGGCTTGAGGGCAATGAACCGAATAATGTTGCAATCTCTCTGTCCGGAGAGCCGACTTTTTATCCTTACCTTCCGGAACTCATTGAGGAATACAAAAAAAGAGGTTTTACTACTTTTATGGTAACAAACGGAACCATTCCTTCGATGCTTGAAAAGGTCAATCCTTCCCAGTTATACATGAGTCTTGATGCTCCTGACCTCGAAACCTATCTCAGGGTCTGCCAGCCAAAATCTCCTGCACTCTGGGACAGGATTAATGAGTCTCTGGACATCATGAAAGAGAAATCCTCAAGAACAGTCATCCGGACCACCCTTGTTAAGGGTGAAAACATGTCCAATCCGAAAGGTTATGCCGAGCTGATTAAAAAAGCCTCACCTGATTTTGTTGAAATAAAAGCTTACATGCACCTCGGATTTTCACGCCTTCGCCTGGACCGTTCTGCCATGCCAACACATGCAGAAGTGCTTGAGTTCTCAAAAGAAGTTGCAAAGCACCTCGGGTATGAAGTCATAGATGATTCCGAAATAAGCCGGGTTGTCCTTCTTTCAAAGGACGGAAGAAAATCTCCTGTTAAAAAGGCTTTTTGTCCGGGTTAAACCCTCACTGTTTAATCCCTGGCTCTACCTTGGATCTACCTTTTACCTTTCTTTTTTCCATTCTTATTTATCTGATTGTTTCTCATTTTCTGGTTCTAACCTGATTGTTTCTCTTTTTCTGGTTCTATTTATCTTTCAAAAAATCGGTTTTTGAAGACCAGCACACAGGAAGACATTTATAGCAGTATGAACTTATAAATTAAGTTGGGGATAGAAACAAATATAAACCTAAGTTTCAATTAGGATATGATCCCGTCAGGGGTTAATTTAATCCAAATTAAATAAATTTTTAACTATTACACGCAGTCTGAGTAAGATTATGTCTCATATCTAGTGCGATCAAAAGAATGCGAAACCTGTCAGGTTTGCGCAGCATAAATGCAAGCTTTAGCGACTGGCTTAGCGGCTTGCTGAGATGCCGGCTCCTGAAAGATATATTTCTCTCTCAGGTTATTCGCGTTTCAGGCGGTTTTATACCCGGATTTCGGGTGAGACAGGAACTCACTGTGTGATTTATCCTTATCAAATCCTCCAGTTATCCGTTGTATGCAACCGATATGCTAAACAAATATGCTACTGGATAACCAAATTTGCCATGACCAAATTTGCTATGACTAAAATGACCAAATTTGCTATGGCTAAATTTGCTATGACCAGATTCACCTGGCTAAGTTTGCGATGATGTCGGATTTGATAAATATTATCAAAAACTTTTTCCAGATCCGGAAACTTCAAATTAAGCAGATTCAGATTCATTCGCTTTAATTGTTGATTTGAAGATTAATTTGTAAGACTAACTTACATGTCTTAAATCAATTTAAAATTTCAATTCATTAATAAATCACGATAATCACGAATCATACTGCTTTATTCATTGAGGAATTTTTAAAATGACTGAACAATCCGCACACGAAAAGTACGAATTTAAAAAGAAGCTTGAGGGCCTCAGGGATAAGAAAGGAAGGAGCACTGAGCTTATTTCTCTTTATATCCCTTCTGACAAGCAAATTTTCGATGTTACAAACCAGTTAAAAGACGAGCATGGGCAGGCTGCCAACATCAAGTCCAAGCTTACGAGGACAAATGTGCAGGGAGCAATTGAATCTCTGCTCTCAAGGCTCAGATACCTGGATAAAGTACCTGAGAACGGTATAGTATACTTTACAGGTGCTGTGGATATTGGAGCCAACAAGACGAGCATGGAAAGTGAGGTAATCGTTCCTCCCGAGCCCATTACTGTTTACAAGTACCACTGCGACTCATCTTTTTATCTGGAGCCTCTTGAGGATATGCTCAAGGATAAGAGTACTTTCGGGCTTCTGGTTCTTGACCGCAGAGAAGCAACTGTAGGGCTTCTGGTGGGAAAAAGAATCGAGCCCTTCCGCAACCTGACTTCGACAGTTCCTGGCAAGCAGAGGAAAGGAGGTCAGAGTTCCCACCGTTTCCAGCAGCTCAGGCTTATTGCAATCCATGACTTCTACAAGAGGATAGGGGATGCTGCAAGTGATGTTTTCATGGCTGTCGACCATAAAGACCTCAAAGGTGTCCTTATAGGAGGCCCCTCTCCGACAAAGGAAGAGTTCTACGCAGGTGAGTTCCTGCACCACGAGCTCATGAAGAAAATCCTGGGTCTCTTTGATACGGCATACACTGATGAATCCGGGCTTACCGAGCTTGTTAATGCTGCAGGGGATAAACTCCAGGACCTCGAGCTCATGGGCCAGAAAAATGCTGTCAGAGACTTTTTCAAGGAACTGATTTCCGATTCTGGTAAGGTAGCCTATGGAGAAGCTCAGGTCAGGGCAAATCTTGAGATCAATGCGGTGGACGTGCTTCTGCTCTCCGAAGACCTGCGTGCAGAAAGAGTTACTACCAGGTGCAGCGTCTGCGGATATGAAAATAAATGGACACGGCGCTGGAAACCCGGAGAGCCTGCTCCCGCAGCAGGGAACTGTCCCAAATGTGGTTCTTCTCTTGATGTTACAGAGGTTAAGGACATTGTTGACGAATTCTCAGAGCTTGCCGATAAGAGCAATACAAAGGTAGTTTTTGTGTCCACAGACTTTGATGAGGGTTCCCAGCTCATGAACGCTTTTGGAGGCATAGCTGCAATTCTGAGGTACAGTACAGGAGTCTGATCACATTCAGGGGCAAAGTCCCCTACCCAGTAATTTTTACCCAATGCTTTTTTAATTAAATTGCTCTTTAGATCAGTGGATCAGGAGTTGTAAATCAAAACTATTACACCAGTTCAGGTCCATAGATCAGAATTGACAGATTATCAGAATTGACAGATTATCAGAATTGACAGGTTAAATCTATTATATGAGGATTAATCAAGCAATTTCAGTTTTTTACAAGTAATTTATACAGGTGATTTATCTTGTTCCTGGAACTCAAAGCTCAGGCTACATCAATCTTAAAAGAAGCTGTTCAAAAAGTCGGGGTTGAGGTTGAGGATTCCGAACTTCAATTCGAAACCTCTCCTCATGCTGACCTTGCAAGCAGAGCCGCATTCAGGCTTGCAAGTATTCACAAGCAAAACCCAAAAGAGCTGGCATCACGCATCGTTTCTGCAGTTGAAATTCCTGAAGGCTCCTATATAGGAGAAGTGAGTGCCGCAGGTCCTTACATCAATTTCTTTGCAGGCAGGCATTACCTTGACAGAACAGTAACCGCTGTCCGGGAAGAGAAAGAAAAATTCGGCTGTGGAGCTCCAAAGGACAGAATTCTCCTTGAGCATACCTCAGCAAACCCAAACGGTCCTCTTCATGTAGGACATATCCGCAACTCAATTATAGGAGATACCCTTGCCCGCATTCTCAGACGTGCAGGATATGATGTGGAGGTCCAGTATTACGTTAACGATATGGGCCGACAGATTGCCGTAGTTTCCTGGGCGTGTGAGCGCTTTGAGCTTGACCTTTCCAGAAAGTCCGATGCTGCAATTGCTGACGTATATATTAAAGCCAATGTAGAACTGGACAAAAACCCTGAATACGTAAAGGAAATTGATGCCCTTATGGAAAAGGTGGAAGCCGGGGATGTTAATACTATCGAACATTTTAACCAGGCAGTTTCCCTGGCTGTTGCAGGAATCAAGGAGACCCTGCTCCGCTTAAACGTTGTTCATGATAAGTTCGTAAGCGAGTCCAGTTTCCTTAAATCCGGGGCAGTACACAACATTGTTGAGCGCATCAAGGCTACCGGCAGGACTAAAATGGACAAAGGAGCTCTTGTGGTCAATCTTTCAGATTATGGGTTTGAAAAGACTCTTGTTATCCAGCGTTCAAACGGTACCTCTCTCTATACAACCCGCGACCTCGCCTACCATGAATGGAAAGCAGGGCAGGCAGACCGCATAATTGATATTTTCGGAGCCGACCACAAGCTTATTTCCGGCCAGCTCAGGGCTACCCTGAATTCTATCGGGATTAAAGAACCGGAGGTCGTAATTTTTGAGTTCGTCTCTCTGCCTGAAGGTTCAATGAGTACTCGCCGTGGACAGTTCATAAGCGCCGATGACCTCTTTGACAAGGTCACTAAAGCTGCTTTTGAACAGGTCGAAACCCGTCGCCCTGAAACTTCAACTGAGTTTAAGAAACAGGTTGCGGAAATGGTCGGAATAGGTGCAGTCCGCTATGATATAGTGAGGGTTTCCCCCGAAAAATCCACGGTCTTCAACTGGAAAGAAGCTCTTGATTTTGAGAAGCAAGGAGCCCCTTACATCCAGTACTCTCATGCCCGTGCCTGTAGCATTCTTGAGAAAGCAAAAGAAGAAGCAGCCTGGGATCCTGAAGAAGAGATTAATCCCTCTCTCCTTGTCGAGGACAGTGAAATCGATCTTATAAAGAAGATGGCAATGTTTGACAGCATAATTGACCACGGAGCCCGCGAACTCAAACCTCATATCCTTGCAATCTATGCCCGTGAACTTGCCGATGCCTTCAACCAGTTCTACCGTTTCGTCCCGGTTATTGCAGCAGAGGATGAAAAAGTCAGGGCCGCAAGGCTTGCTCTGGTTGACTGTGCAAGGATCGTCCTTGCGAACTCTCTTGACACCCTGGGGATAGGCGCCCCTGAATCAATGTAAAAAGAATAAGGGAAACGAAAGTGATTGAGAGGATAGAAATAAGAGATAAAAGGAAAAAAATAAAAGAAAATCGCAAAAAACTCCCTTTTTCCTTCCTTTTTCCTTCCTTTTAATTTCTTATTTTTAATTTATTCTCTTATATACTACTTGATTTATTATCTCGATTTATTATCTCGATTTTATTTTGACCTTCTATTTTGACTTGTTTTTTGTTTTCCTTTAGAAAACTGATATATAGTAGCAGTAGCAGATTTTTGCATATGGTATCTTCTAGAAAAATATAAGATCTTTTATAGTAAACTGATATTACTCTACAAATTGCCGTTGCAGAGATAAATATGATCACGATAAACGAAGCTTTCCGGAAATTTTTGAGTGAACAGGAAGATAGCTTAAAATCTGATGCCTTCCTGGACTGTGAAGATGTGATTCTTCTTTATGAGGAATTCCTTGAACTGAATGCTGAGGATTACCTGTCAGAAGAAGACAGGGCCCTTTGTGCCGCCCAATCCGCAGGTGAAAACAAAAACTACTTTGATGTTTGCAGCCCGGAACAACTTAACCCCAGCGGAATTAAGGATTTTCTTGACGACTACGTGGTTGAGGTTGGGAGAGGCAAAAAATTTATTGGGACAGCGGCAAAGGTTCTCAATATTTTTTTTGAATGGGCACTGGAAAAGGGTTACATTGAAGAGAAAGCTTTTGAGGCAGATAAAGAAGTGCTTGCGAAGTATAAGAAAAGGTATTGAGTATAGGAAATTATCTGAAAATAGGGAAACTTTTGTTTTCAGATGTCCTTTTTCCATTTTCTTTTTTCTTGACAGAAACCTGTACTTTATCATTCGGGGTTGAGCCTGGAAGACTCTGGTTTAAAAGCCGTCAGACAGGGGAGAAAGTTGGGCCGGTGATTGTACCTGAATATATCAGTTCCATGTGCAAGCCTGGCTGGACTATTTTGCCTGCTGTTTGGAAAAACCGGCAAAGTGTTGGGATCGAAGAGATAAAAGACAATAAAGGAGAATAAAAGGGGAAATAAAATTTAAAAATTCTCTATCTCTATTGTCCTTTTCCTTCATATTTCTCCAGTTAATTTCACTCAATTTCTATTTTAAAGCCTTTTTTAGCCAAATTTTTTCTCATTTTTATGTTAGATAATTAAATATCATCTAATTAAAGAGGTCTTTTTGCCGGAGAACCAGCTGGCTTAAGAACCTTCTTACTTCTGGACGAATAAGTTTCTCCTTTGATGCTTGCCAGGTATTCCAGTGCACTTACTCCATTCACTGTCAGAGGATACTTTTCTTCGTTTCTGTATTCCAGAATAGCTTTTAGCAGCGGATATTCCTCAATATTTTCGTTCTCATATTTTGAAACTTTAATTAGAAGCCTCGAAATAAGAGGATTTTCAAAGTACCTTCCCCACACAGGGTTATTCACTTTTTGATCATAGTAACTGTGAGCGAATGTTCTGTAATAAAGGAGCTTTTCATATCCTGAGCGTTTTTCAAGGGTCTTGAGGTTCATGAAATCGGTAGTGCAATCGATTCCTTTAAGTATTTCCAGCTCTCCTGAAAACAGGCAGTCTCTGGCGTATTTTTTGTAAAGGTACCGGTTTATCCTGTATTCTACCGGGACTCTTAAATAGAATTCCATCGGTTCAATGTCCCATAATGGAATTCTCCATTCGTATCCAAAAAACTCATAGACTCTGACCGAATTGTTGATAAATTTTGCCTGCCTTTCATTAGTATCAAAATATTCTATTGTATTTGCAAATGTTTCATTATCTTTAATTTCAAGTCCTGATGTTGATTTGCTTATCCTCCGCTTGAAGATCTTTTCGAGCTCCTGCCCATATCCCCATAGGTTATAATGTTTTTTCAGAGTGGCTGTTAGATAGGCTTCTGAATCGAAACTCGTCGAATCGGGAATATCGCAGCCGTATCCGGTGTGCCCTGGGACGAATACTGAATTTTCCGGAATTTTTCCCTGGGTCTTTAGCTCTTTTACGGCTGGGAAGTCCTGCATGTGCGGGAGAGACGACAGGTTTCCAGCCCATATCCGGAATAAGTCGGCTTCCTTTGAATTATAACATTCGCGCCATTTTTTTGCTGTGTACTCTACAAAAACCCATTCATACCCAAGTGCTTCTGCCACATGTTTGCTTATCTCAGATTCCCGGCAGCCTTTTCTTCCGTAACTCATACATGTAACATCATTGATTCCAAGCCTTTTCAGCATTGCAACAATAATGCGTGAATCAAGCCCTCCGCTTAAGGGTACTACAATCCTTTTTCCCTGCTTGCTTGTGCTTTCTATGAGCCTTGAAAAGGCATTTACAAAGGTCTGGTCCAGCATCTCAAGCAATCTGTCCTCAGGCAGTTCGTAATAATTTCCATGCAAAAATCTGAAGTAACAGCAGGAATTCAATCTATTTTCACTTTTCTGATAGAGTAAAAATTCCCCATTTCTTATCTGCTTAATGTCGTCAAAGAGAGTCTCATTACCTGTTACATATCCTGTGACCATGAATTCGGCTGCCTTTTCCTCATTCAGATGAGGGTTAATTTTATCTTTTAAATAATAGGCACTGTCTGATACAATAAAACTATTTTTTGTTTTTATGTAAAACAAAGGAATACTTCTTGTTTTATCAACAGCGCAAAATATAATATCTTTAGTTTCGGCAACAAATACAAACTCCCCATTTAATTTCTCAAGAAAATCTCCTGTTTCTTTTTTCTTGCCCTGTCCTTCTTTACAGATTAAAGTGAATATCAACTCAGCAAGTTTTTCCGGACTCAGAAGTTTATTCTCGAAAAAGACATTTCCTTTTAAATAACATTCGGCTTCCTTGAGCTTTATTTTTTTCCAGGGATAATACTCATTCAATAGTTTTATTTCAGTTTTCATAATTCATACCCCCCCCAAAATTTCTGGTTGAAGACACAATTATGGTTGAATGCTGAGGATTATTTCGACAATATCAGGAAGGGCTAAATGTGTGAAATCCTGACCCTATTCTGGTTCTGGATTTTCTGTATCTGATTTTCAGAAATAAACCCCTAAGTAACCATTATATTCTCTAGAAAGTGGTGTGCCTTTGAAGATTCAAAATATGTTTTATTTTACAGCAGTTAAGATCCTCTCTGGCTATTTCCCCCGATCAAGCCTTAATTTTATTTCCCTATAATTGTCGTTTTTCCCCATAGAACGTTTCAGGGCAAAGCTCCTAAACTTCCTTACATTATATGATCTTCAATACCTTAAATCGCTTTTTATATATTTATTATTAAATAATGTGCAATCATATGCTTCAAAAGATTTAGTATATGTTCGTTTGAATTTATTATCTGGAGTAATTCCAATACTTATAATACTCGATTGAGCTTACATACAAGATATGCAGGAGATCACTTTCATCGATGGAGGCAGCCTCCCCACACCTGAAGGTCTTACAAGGGAATGGGTGAAAGCTGCAGCCGAAACCCGAACTGAAGATGAAAAACTCTTTTCTCTGGTAAGGGAGGCTTTCCGGAGAAAAATAGATGTTGGAGTGCATGTTCCCACTTATCCGCAGTTCAGGGATATGATCGGTCAGTTTCTGGACATTATCAAAGATGAAAAGAACTGTTATGAGCCTTATATTGTAAAAGAAGAGAACGCAAAAATTCTTGAGCTGGAGATAATTGACGAAGTTGCAAAACATTACAGGGAAGAGACAGGAGAGACTCTGGAGGTAAGAGTTTGCGTTGCCGGTCCTACTGACCTTTACCTTCAGGCTTTCGGGGAAACCGCTTTTGCAGATGCATATCATATTATGGCTCTAGATATTGAAAACTTCATAAAGCAGGCTTTTAAAGCTGCTAAGAACTTCAAAATCAGGGTTATCGCTCTGGATGAACCAAGCCTTGGAATGAATGATAGAATCCAGTTTTCTGACTCTGACATCATATCTGCCCTGACTCTGGCTTCTACACACGCACGAAAACAGGGAGCAGATGTGGAGATTCATCTGCACTCTCCATTAAAATACAAATTAGTTTGCGAAACTCCAATCAATGTTATTGGGTTTGAATACGCCGCAACACCATCTTACATAGACCTTATGGACAAAAAAGTTCTGGAGGACTCAAATACTTACATCAGGCTCGGAGTTTCGAGGACTGATATTTCCAGTCTTATAGGCATTGTTAACGAGACTTATGAAGTCAATGCCTGGAAAGAAAAAGAATACATGCAAAAGATCGTCACTGAAATAGAAACCCCTGATCTCGTACAAAAACGGCTTGAGAAAGCCTACTCCATTCTCGGAGACCGTATAAGATATGCAAGTCCTGACTGCGGGCTGGCATTCTGGCCGGACCAGGAGCTTGCTCTCAGGCTGCTTGAAAATACGGCAAAAGGCATCAACTCATTCAATGCAACGCATTCAATGAAGAGATGAAAAACCGTGAATAACTACGGAAAAGGGAGTAACTCAGGAATAATTGATTGGCCAATGGATAAATAAATTAATTATAACCGATTGGCCAATGGATAAATAAATTAATTGTTTTCCTTTGAGAAAATGCTCTCCTGTACTTCTCCTCTGTTTTTTTATAATTTTTCTGTTTTTCCAATAATGATAAATTCTTGGAGGTCTACTAGAGAGCATGCAAGAAATTATCTTTGACGATATAGGAAGCTATCCCCTACCTGAAGGGGTCAGCAGGGAATGGGTCCAGAATGCCTTCAAAACGAGAGCAGAAGATGAGAAACTTTTCTCTGTAATCAATGATGCCTTTCAGCAGAAAATAGATGCAGGCGTAGAAGTTCCTACTTATCCCCAATATCAGGACATGAATGAGCAGTTCCTGAAAGTTATCCGAGACTCTAACTGCACCGAAGGTCCTTTTGAGGTAAAACTGGAGTGCTCAAGGATCGAAGAGCTTGAGGCTATAGAAACGGTCGCAAAAGCCTATAAAGAAAAATTCGGGGAGACCTTAAAGGTCCGAATCTGCGTGACCGGCCCGACCGAACTTTACCTGAAAGAGTTTGGGGGTACGCGGTATGCGGACATATATTCTCTTTTTGCAAAAAGCATAAACAAGTTCGTCCGGAACTCGATGAAATCCGCAAAACACTTTAAGATCGCAACGGTTTCAATTGACGAGCCAAGCATAGGATTGAACCCTGAACTCTCCTTTGACGAAAACGACATCATCTCTGCCCTTACCGAAGCTTCCAGGGCAGCAAGCAAATGGGGAGCTGATGTAGAGATTCACCTTCATTCCCCCCTCTATTATAATTATGCCTGCGAGACCCCTACAATCAATGTGATAGGTGTGGAATCTGCTGGTACTCCTTCCTACCTGGAGCTTATTGACAAAAAGGTGCTTGAAGATACCGATTCCTTCCTGAGGCTCGGAATTGCAAGAACGGATATCTATTCCCTTGCAGGAATTCTCAATGAGAAGTACTGTACCAATATCTGGAAAGATCAGCAGTACATACCTGAAATCGTTTCTGAGCTGGAAACCCCGGATGTGATTGCAAAAAGGTTGAAGCTGGCTTACAGACGTTTTGGCAGCCAGATTAAATATGTGGGTCCTGACTGCGGTCTGGGCTCATGGCCTACCCAGAAGATAGCTTTTATCCTGCTTTCGAACGTTGCGCAGGGTATCAAGAATTTCAGGGAAAATCTCTAACCCTGAAAACCTTTTCTTTTTGACAACTCAACCAGAAATCTTTGAAGAATTCTCTGGACAAGAATTTTCTGGACTATATTCAGTTCTCCTTTTTTCCAGTGGAAACTCTGCTTAACTTTTGAAATCTACTAAAATTAGTCAACTGATCTCAACGCACAGTAGAAATAAAGGGGTGCTCTTTTCTGACAGTTTTCCGGCCGAATAGTTTTCCGGCCGAATAAGATATTTGGCCGGATAAGGTTTTTAGCTAGGTTTGTATTCTATTTATATTTCAGACTATATTTTTAGATAATCTGTTATGAGTTCTAGAAATTTTTTCATGAGCGAATCAGCAATTTACTCATTCAGCCTTCCGTGTCTTCTATCTATCTCATCCATCATATCCAGCATTTTACGAATAGAAGTTCTGATAGCATCTGATTGACTTACGAACTTCTTGTTATCTCCCACATGCTTGTTGAGGTCATCCAGGAGTTCCTGAGGAATTTCCACGCTTACTTTTGGCATCAGGGTTGCACTCCATTTTTCTTATTTTTATTAGCATGAAAGTATGTTTGTGCTTTCATTCGGCATGAAAGTACGTGTGTGCTTTCATTTATTTGTGCCTGTTATTTTAAGAATATCATTTGTGTTTTTTATTTTTTGTCTTTCCTGATTGATAACTTCTTCCTTCCGCTCAGGTTTGTCTCTTTAAACTGATCAGCTTTCTGGTGAATATTAGCTCTTAGCTGTGGATGTTTTTAGTTGACAGTCTTTCTTTTGCTGAAGTTCGAGAGACCTCTTAGAGTGGCACAATTTTCCGGGCAATACTGAGATGAGTAGAAGGGCCAGATAAAGGTTGAGCAAGTAGGTTTTAAATAAAGGCTGAGTAAGGTTTCAAAAAGATATATGAAAAATGAAAAAAACACTTTCTAAAAGAAGAAATTACCAAAAGAGAAATATGAGATTAGCGGGCCCGAAGGGATTTGAACCCCCGGCCTATGGATTAAGAGTCCATCGCTCTGCCTGACTAAGCTACGGGCCCACGCATTATTATTCTCATTTTGTAAGCGACTCTCAGAATGTATTTTCAAATATTTATAGATTACGCTTAATATGGGTACTTTTCACACTTCTTTATTCCCTAAATAAAGTATTTTTTCTTATATTCATCTGATCTTCTGGAAACTTCTCTTTTATGTTAAGGCATCGCTTTTTATTGTAAAGCAGACTTTTATCCTAAACAGTTTTATTTTTTTATGGTAATTATCAATAATGTATCCTTACTTATCCTGTTTTTGGAGTAAGATCCCTGAAATCCGGAAATCAGGTTTCGGGTAATGTCCTAACTTCTTTATTTTTTCTTTTTTTCTATGAATTAAAGCAAAACGTTATATACAAGCGGATATGAGTATGACCAATTAATTGACTTATCCGAAGCTCTGTTGGGGATCAATTAATCAAATAGATTAAGTAGAGAATAGATTAAGTAGAATGTGTACTTCCTGAATTTGGGTTATCAAGTTTGGTTTGTCAAGTACTGCTTTTACTCTTTTCTGTCGATAGAGCTTTCTTAAGCTAATTAATAGAAGTTAAAGGAATGAATGTAATGTTTAGAGATGAACGTGCTCCTGT
>ENA-UOOK01002405-UOOK01002405.1-fermentation-metagenome-genome-assembly--contig:-NODE-2405-length-23162-cov-12.040464_pt1 | contig 23162 bp, 19 predicted proteins | sample MGYA00245777_ERZ724023 | MGnify/ENA primary metagenome ERZ724023 (study PRJEB28704, sample SAMN03018312) | fermentation metagenome | biome: anthropogenic terrestrial biome; feature: soil...
GGCTCCAAAATACGGAGCCAAAGTACCGACGAATGCAAATACTCCTTATCGGATACATTTGTCGAAATCATATGATAGACTTTGCCCGGGTGTGAACAGTAACAAATTATCGCTTCTCCGCTTTGAGTTTCGCTTTGTATTCTTTTATTTGTTCAGCAAATTTCGAACTCAGAAGAAGCAGAGCAATCATGTTAGGTATTATAATAAATCCAACGGCCATGTCAGCCATATCCCAAATCTTTTCCACTTCCATAGTAACCGCTATAATAGGCATAATAAAGAATATCCATTTTATAAATTTCACTCTCTTCTCACCGAATAGATAGGCTACGCAGGTACGAAATTCTACGTAAAAGCCAATATAGGATGAAAAGGTGAACAGAATAACAGCAATCGCAAGAATGATAATACCAGATTGGCCCCATACACTTCTAAAAGCATCAAAGGTAAGAACAACACCGGTATTACCATTGCTCCATACTCCGCTGGCAATGACAGATAATGCAGTAAGACTGCAAATGATAATCGTATCAATAAAAACTTCGAGGATACCATACATACCCTGGTGTGCCGGATGATCTGTCATTGCAGTAGCATGAACCGTACTTGCAGTACCCATACCGGCTTCATTGGAGAAAATACCGCGGGAAGCACCACGTGCCATTGCCAGAGTAACCGTAGAGCCCACAAAACCACCAATCGCCGGAGCAGGTTCGAAAGCATATTTAAATATCATAGAGAAAGCTTCCGGAAGGTTTCCAATATTCATAAGGATAACGCCCAAAGTGCCAACAATATAAATAATAATCATCGGAGGAACCAGTTTACTGCAGAATTCACCGATACGGTTAACGCCGCCGGTTAGGACTAGAACAAGACTTATACCAACCACAGCGATCCCTGAAATGAGAAGCGGCACATGGAATACATCTTGTGCAGTAGTAGCAAGGGTATTGGACTGAACAAAGCAGGCATCCGTAAGAACTAATATTAATAATGCTACTACATAAATACCTGCAAGGACTTTTCCAAATTTGCCAAGAGCGGCTTTCATATAATACATGGGACCGCCGTAATATTCACCATTTTCCCCCTTTTTACGATACTTAACCGCTAACGTAACCTCAGCCATCTTAGTGATCATTCCGACAACAGCAATAACCCACATCCAAAATACCGCACCCGGTCCGCCAATTGCTATTGCGGCTGCCACACCTGCGATATTACCGCTGCCAACAGTACCTGCAAGTACCGTACTGATGGCTTGAAAGGGAGTTAGCTGGCCTTCATTGGTATTATTCTTTTTCGCTTTCGAGAAAACTTCGCCAATTGTTTTGCGCCACCAAGTGCCAAAATGAGTAATCTGAAAGAAACCTGCTTTAATACTTAAAAAGAAACCGGTACCTACAACCAGAACCATCAATGGCACTCCCCAGAGAAAATCCATTACATCATAAATTTTATCCCACATACAAAATACCTCCTATTATTTTTTGATATTTTTTGATTACTTAAGAACAAAAAATATGCATCCTTAGCGGATCATTTTAATTGTATCGAAACGCAGCTTCCTATATGATTAATAACTAGGATTTTGACCATCCCAAACGATACGGCGGTAATTAGCCCGATCTGTGTCGCCTTCCGTAGAGAAACATAGCACCGTACTGTTTTCATCTAACTTTAGCTGTTCACGTAGCCAGTCCAAACTTGGATTCTGCATAGCCTCAGCTACCAACCCCAATGTAGCTGCACCGCTTTCACCGGAAACAACTTTATCATCCCCGGAAAGAGGATTGCCCAAAACGCGCATTCCTTTCGCCGCTACATAATCTGGCATAGAAACAAAGTTGTCTGCATGATCACACAATACGTTCCATCCAATGGTACATGGCTCTCCACAAGCCAGACCTGCCATGATCGTATTCATATCGCCGGAAACAAAATGAAGTTTGCCATCCTTTGCTTTTGCCGTACGATAAATACAGTCTGCTTTATTCGGTTCAACAATAGTAATAATAGGGTGATTCCCGCTGTCGCCGTATAGGTCAGCAAAAAAACCGGTAAGACCGCCGCTTAAGGCACCAACTCCGGCTTGAAGAAAGATATGGGTCGGTTTGTCAATGTTTCTTTCTTTTAACTGCGCTACGGCTTCATAGGCCATAGTCGTATAACCCTCCATAATCCAAGCGGGAATATCTTCATAACCTTCCCAAGCCGTATCCTGAACCATGACCCATCCGTACTTTTCTGCTCCTGCATTGGCAAGGCGTACCGCATCATCATAATTTAATTCCGTAATCGATGCATCCGAACCAAGAGTACGAATATTATCCAAACGTTCCTTGGCACTACCCTTTGGCATATAGACAACACTTTTCTGATTTAAACGATTCGCTGTCCAGGCAACACCACGGCCATGATTACCATCCGTAGCCGTTACAAAGGTAAGATCCCCCAGCTTATCCCGAATCTCCCGGCTGGTTATCTTCTCATAAGGCAGTTCACTAATGTCCATATTCAGGCGTTTCGCAATGTAACTTCCGATGGCATAACTCCCGCCTAAAACTTTAAAAGCATTTAAGCCAAAACGATAACTCTCATCTTTAACAAAAATGTTTTTTAATCCGAGGCTGGCTGCAAGTTTGCTTTCATTCGCAAGGGGAGTAATGCTGTACTCCGGAAAACTTTTGTGGTAGGCGATTACTTTCTTGGCATTTTCATATCCAAATCGCTTTACAGGGTAAAGATTGCTTACTTTGCGGTCATAGTGAACCGCTTTAAAACTTTCCTCCATTAAAATCCTCCTTTATGTAATTTATAACACTTCTATCATTTATGGCATATAAAATTGGTACATAACACTTCCAGCTCAGTCCGAAACACATGCAATAGCTTCGATTTCAACCATAGCGTTTTTAGGAAGAGCAGCTGCCTGCACCGCACTTCGGCTGGGATAATCCCCACAAAAATATTTTGCATATACTTTGTTCATAGCTGTAAAATCTTTCATGTCCGATAGAAAAACAGTTGTCTTTACCACATCCTGCAGACTGCATCCGGCTTTCTGTAAAATCGCCATTATATTTTTAATGCTCTGTTCCGTTTGCTCTTCGATTCCTCCTGGTGGGAAACTGCCTGTGGCAGGGTTGATTGGCAGCTGACCGGATACATATACAAAACCATTCGCTCGAACTCCCTGTGAATAAGGTCCGATCGCTTCCGGAGCATTTAATGTAGTAATAATTTCCTTCATAGTGCGTCACCTCGTAATAAATTTTTATTATTCTTTTAACTTATTTTATGTAATAATGCATGCATAATCTTGTGATTTACTTATATTTTACCATATTTTCTACAATAGTCAACAATATTTTGTAAGAATAAGCTCAAAATATAATAATTTATTATTACCGCATAATCTTGATTTCGTTTATAAAAGATGGTAAAATTTATTATTATGGTATACAAGGGAGTTTTACAAATGAAAATCACGGATTTCAAACAACTTGTTTGTTTTATTGGGGAAGCACTGGGGGAACATTGCGAGGTTGTCCTGCAAAACTGCAGCAAAGGCTGTATTGAAATGATCGTAAATGGGCAGATCAGCGGTAGAAAAGTAGGAGCACCATTGACTGACCTTGCTAAGCGAATAATCGAAAACAATGATTGGAAAAAATATGATTATATCGCTGGATATGAAGGGCATACACTAGACGGTAAACTGCTTCGCTCCTCAACTTTTTTTATTAAAGATGACGGCAAGCTCGTCGGAATGCTCTGCATTAATATGGACACTTCCCATTACAGTCAGTTAAGTGAATTAATTCTTAACCTTGGTGGTCTTACAATGTCCGGGAAGACGGTATTGATCGGAAATGAACAAGATTCCAAACAGGAAACATTTATAAATAGTATAGAGGATTCTTTTGCTTCTATTATTAGAAGCCTTTACGGAAATGATACACTAGATAATTTTACGCAGGAAGATCGGCTGAACATCATACGTTGTTTGGAGGAAAAAGGAATATTTGAAATAAAATCTGCGATCTCCTATATAGCACCAAAACTAAAATGCAGCGAATCGAGTGTATACCGCTATCTTTCAAAGGTACGAAAAGAGAAAAAAGCTGCATTTGGGGAAGATACTTAAGAAAACCGAAGATAATGGAGGCGTATTTTGAAGAAGCTATTAATTTATCTGAAAGATTATAAAATGGAGAGCTTTCTCGGCCCGCTTTTTAAGCTGCTGGAAGCATCCTTTGAATTGATGGTACCCCTGGTCATTGCAGCGATCATTGACCGCGGAATTGCCAATGGGGATCGGGGATATATTATACGTATGTGTCTGATTTTGGCAGGGCTTGGCATGGTGGGTCTGATCTCCTCCGTCACCGCGCAGTATTTTGCAGCGAAGGCTTCCGCCGGATTTGCAAAAAAGCTGAAACATGCATTATTTGAACATATTCTGGGGCTGTCGTTCTCTGAGATGGACCGCCGCGGCACCGCCACACTGATTACCCGAATGACCAGTGACATGAATCAACTGCAGACCGGAATCAACCTGACGCTGCGCCTGCTACTCCGCTCTCCGTTCGTCGTATTCGGCGCCATGATTATGGCATTTACCATTGACGTCCGGGCTGCGCTTGTATTTGCGGCAGCCATTCCCGTACTGTCTGTGGTGGTATTCGGTATCATGCTCTGGTGCATTCCGCTCTATAAAAAGGTGCAGACACAACTCGATAAGGTTCTGGGTATCACAAAAGGAAATCTGACCGGCGTACGCGTCATCCGCGCATTCTGCAAGGAGGACGAGGAAATCCATGCATTTCAGGAAGAAAACGAAGCACTTTCCCGCGTTCAAAAATATGTGGGGAGAATTTCTTCCCTCATGAATCCGATAACCTATGTCTTGATCAATGCGGCAATTATCGGCCTGATCTGGATCGGCGGGGTCCGGGTGAATAGCGGCCGGATCACCCAGGGTGCGGTCGTGGCACTGTACAACTATATGGCCCAGATTCTGGTAGAACTCATTAAGCTGGCTAATCTCATTATAACCATCACCAAATCTGTTGCCTGCGGGAACCGGATTCAGGACATTTTTGAGGTCCGTTCCAGTCTTGTGGAAACCGACCAGATGCCTTCTCCGAAAGCCTGCGATACAGCAGTGGAATTTTGCCATGTCAATCTCCGCTATCAAGATGCTGGGGATAACGCTCTGACCGACATCAACTTTACCGCAAAGCGCGGAGAGATCATCGGTATTATCGGCGGTACCGGATCGGGTAAATCCTCCCTGGTGAATCTGATCCCCCGCTTTTACGATGCCACGGACGGCGAAGTACTGGTAAATGGCAGCAATGTAAAGGATTATCCCATGAACGCATTGCGGGATATGATCGGTATGGTTCTCCAGAACGCGGTGCTGTTTACAGGCACCATAAGGGAAAATATGCAATGGGGTAAAAGCGATGCCACAGACAAGGAGATCCTTGAAGCGCTGGACATTGCCCAGGCAAGGGAAGTGGTAGACAGCAAGGGCGGCCTTGATTATCGTATTGAGCAGGGCGGCAAAAACCTGTCCGGCGGCCAGAAGCAGCGTTTTACCATTGCCCGTGCGCTGGTAAAACAGCCGGAAATCTTAATTCTGGATGACAGCTCGTCCGCGCTAGACTTTGCAACGGATGCAGCTCTCCGTAAAGCTATATTGGAAATTCCAAACCATCCCACAGTATTTATCGTCTCTCAGAGGGCATCCTCCCTCCAGCATGCCGATCAGATTATTGTGCTGGACGACGGCAAGATCGCAGGTATCGGTACAAGCGAGGATCTGATGCGATCCTGCAGCGTATACCGGGAAATCTATGACTCACAATTTAGAAAAGAGGAAACAAAAGATGGCCTATCCGAAAAAGAAGCAAAAAATTGAAAAAGGCACACTAGAAAAAGTTCTGCGCTACGTCAGCCGCTACCGGCTACTCCTGGGACTGTCCATTCTCTTTGCCGCTGCAACGGTAGCTCTTACCCTCTATGTACCGATTCTGACCGGTTATGCCATTGACCGGATCATTGGCAAAGGCAGGGTGGATTTTACAGGCGTTCGGCTTCTGCTCACAAAAATCGGAATCATTGTCGGAGTAACCGCCCTTTTGCAATGGTTCATGAACACCATCAATAATAAGATCACCTTCCAGGTCATTCGGGATGTCCGGGATGAGGCATTCCGCAAAATTGAAATTCTGCCGCTGAAATATATCGATGCACATGCCTACGGAGAAATCGTCAGCCGGGTCATCGCAGATGTGGATCAGTTTGCCGATGGTCTGCTGATGGGATTTACTCAGCTATTTACCGGTGTCCTGACCATCCTTGGCACGCTGTTGTTCATGCTTTCTATCGACTGGCACATTACACTGGTTGTTATACTTCTGACACCGCTGTCACTCTTTGCGGCACGCTTTATTGCCAGAAAGACCTACCACATGTTCCGGCTGCAGTCGGACACACGGGCCAAGCAGACCGGTCTGATCGACGAAATGATCGGGAACCAGAAAGTAGTACAGGCATTTTCCCACGAACGCGAGGTGCTCGGACAGTTCGATGAAATCAATGAAAGTCTGGAAAAATGCTCCCTTCGCGCCACTTTTTTCTCCTCTCTCACCAATCCGGTCACGCGGTTTATCAACAGCCTGGTTTACGCCGGCGTCGGGCTCGTGGGTGCGCTCACCTGTGTCGCAACCGGAGGAATATTTTCCGTCGGACAGCTTTCGTGCTTTCTAAGCTATGCCAATCAGTACACGAAGCCGTTTAATGAGATCTCCGGCGTTATCACCGAACTGCAGAATGCGCTGGCCTGCGCGTCCAGAATATTTGACCTGATCGAAGAAAAACCGCAGATTCCAGACGCAGACAGCGCTCTTGACCTGAAAAATGTCAAGGGGAATCTCTTAATAGAAAATGTGGAATTCTCCTATGTCCCCGATAGAAAGCTGATACAGGATTTCAATCTAACCGTGAAACCCGGCCAGCGGATCGCAATCGTCGGCCCCACCGGCTGCGGCAAAACAACGATCATCAACCTGCTGATGCGGTTCTACGACGTGGACAGCGGAAGCATCCGGGTTGAGGGAAACGACATCCGGGAAGTGACCCGGCGAAGCCTTCGAAGCAGTTACGGCATGGTCCTGCAGGAGACATGGCTAAAATCTGGCACCATCCGGGAAAATATTATCATGGGCAAGCCGGATGCCACCGATGAAGAAATCGTTGCCGCGGCAAAAGCATCCCACGCAGACAGCTTTATCCGGCGCCTGCCAAATGGCTACGATACCGTCATCAACGAGGATGGCGGCAGCCTGTCACAGGGACAGAAACAATTGCTGTGCATCACGCGCGTCATGCTGTGCCGGCCGCCCATGCTGATCCTGGATGAAGCGACCTCCTCCATCGACACTCGCACCGAACTTAAAATACAGGAGGCATTTGCAAGGCTGATGGAGGGAAGAACCAGCTTCATCGTAGCGCACCGGCTGTCCACCATCCGGGAAGCGGATGTGATTATCGTTATGAAAGACGGTAATATTATCGAGAAAGGTAACCATGAGGGGCTTCTGAAAAAGGGAGGCTTCTACGCAAATCTCTATAACAGCCAGTTTGCTCAATAATATGATTTTCACAAACCCAGTACCCTATGGACTTCTTCTTGAATCTTTAGAATTCTTTTTTCATTAAATTGGGGATAATCCATAAACCATTTCATGTTTAACGGTGATGGATGCGGCAGCACATAGGCCGGTTTTCCGTTAATTTCTTTATCTTCAAAAGCCAATGCCGTAATTTTCTCTCCCGGGAAGAAAAATTCTGCTGCAATTCCACCAATTATAATATAAATTTCATTATCAACGAGCTGCATTTCCTTCAGAAACCACTGTTTCGAACAAATCTTAGGCGGACGGCGGTCTCCTCCGCCCGGTGCCTTTCCCGGATAACAATGTGCCATAGATACAATATAAAAATTATCAGGATTATAAAACTCCTCATCTGTTATACAATACCATTCCCTGCGGAGTCTTCTCCCGCTGGCATCATTAAACGGCTTCCCTGTTTCATGTACACTTTTAGACGGAGCCTGGCTGATCTGCATAATCTTGGCGTTCTGATTCCCAAATAATATGGGATGCGGTTCGAAGCCAAAAACATCTTGACATAATCGACATTGTGCTATCTGATTTTGCAAATTAATAAGTTCATTTTTACTGCGGTCTTTACGGTCTTGCTTCACATCGATTAACCTCCATTGTATATTTCTTTTTATAGCTAACAAGAGTGCCCCCCCACCTACAGTTCCTGGTACTCTGGTCAAGCAGCATAGTTAATTCTTTCATTGCCTTCTCCGGATTAGTTTTGTCCATTTTGATTTACTCCTCTTCGTTCCGAAATTATAATTTTAGGTTACACATTAACTATGCCAAGTATACTATACCATATTTTTACTCACAATCTTTTTATCGTTCTATCTTGATTAGATACAGCATATATGTTACAGTTCACACCATCATGTATACCATGTTATGATTTCGACAAATGTATCCGGTTCGGAGACGCTTTCGCTTAAGCTTCATTACGTAACGGTACATAAGGCTCCAAAATACGGAGCCAAAGTACCAACGAAATACTCCTTATCGGATATCATTTATCAAAATCATAATATGGTCATGATGGGTGTGAACAGTAACAATGGATTTACCGGTTATAAATTATAAGGAATAGGAAAAGGGATACGGTTTAACCGTATCCCTTTTTTGGCCTACATTACGGAAAGAATTTGAATTGCCTGATTCTTAACAATAATGTCATAGTGCTCATCATAATAAGAGGTACTTGCATAGGTAAAGCGTTCTGCTTTTCCATATTCGGATAAAATATTACAAATCTTATTAAACTCTTCCGGTGTATGGTCTGATTTACGAATAACCAGATAGTAGATTGAAGTTACGGGGTTTTTATAAAGGGTATTCTCTCCGTTATATACACCCACTAATATATTTGCAAGATCAATTGCTTCCTGTAAAGAACGGAAGGAATAGATCTTTGTTAAATTTGGACTGATATTGATACTGGAATTCCCGGCAAGCTCCTCCGTATCCTGCAGTTCGGAGGTATTCGCCATATCTTTGGAGACTTCCTCCAAATCTTCCGAAGAATCATCTTCAAAATTCTGAATAATCTCATCTGCATAAACTTCATCGTCCACGATATCCTTATCCGGGTCATCATGGACATTAAAAGAGGAAAATTTTGAAAAACGGGTATCCAATTCATCCGGATCTTCTACCTTCGTAATAACTAAGATGAGGCATTCTGCAGAAACGGGAATTGCTTCTATCATTAAAGGTATATCATCTACTTCAAAACCGAATTCGTAAAAAGCTTGTTGAATCATATCACGAAACAGCGCTTTTGCCTTTTCTGTTCCGTATGCAAGTTCACTAATTCTCAATTCTCGGTCGATTAAATCACTTTTGCTTAGCGTGCATCTTATTTGATTATCACTAATCTTTTCAATTTTCATAAAGTACACCCCTTTCTGTACTTAAAAAGGAACTGATTTTTTAGTTACAACTAAAAAATATCCATTGGTGTAAAAAAAGTATAATTTAAAAGTCTTGTAAAGTCAATACAATAAGATGTGAATTTTATATTAAAAAAAGTCCTGGGTTTACATAAAATAGCATGGTGTGACAAAAAAATATATACAAATTTCGAAAATATTTTTGTAAAAATAGATGATGAAAAAATAGTTGAAACAGTTCCATATATTGGCTATAATGTAGTGGAAGGACTTGATTACATTCCCGTGTTCAGCTGATCGGAAAGGAGAGAATGCGACAAGAAATATGGTTTCATAAATATCGTATCATAAAACTGCTTGGCAGGGGAAGCACTGCTAAGGTTTATCTGGTAGAACATATCTTATTGAATTCTTATCGTGCAATTAAATTCATTTCAAAAAATCATCCCAATTATGAATTACATCGTAAGGAAGCTTTGCTGCTTAAAAATCTGAAACACTCCTGTATTCCTATAATTTATGATATTGAAGAAGACGATAAAGGTTCCTATATCATTGAACAATATCTGGAGGGAATAACTCTGAAAGAATATGTTCAATCCCAAGGTGCTGTCTATGAAGATATCATAATCCGTTTTGCACTTCAGCTCTGCGATCTTATTCAGTATCTGCATTCCATTGAACGGCCAATCATCTACCTGGATCTAAAGCCGGAAAATATTATTGTCACCGACACGACAATAAAGCTGGTTGATTTTGGCAGCGCCATATATAAGGATGAATTAAAGGAGGGACAGGGCTACTGTGCTACCAGAGGCTATGCGGCGCCCGAATTATATCGGCGTGATATTATCGATGAGCGCTGTGATGTCTATGGTATTGGCATGCTGCTCTATTATATGGTAACCGGTTTATATATTGAAAACAGCTTTGAAAAAATAGCCAATGTTGATTTAGCCGGCGGCTGTTCGAAGCAGCTGAAAAATATTATTAACCGATGCCTCAAATTTAATCCATCTCAACGATACTCCTCGGTAGCGCATCTTAGTAAACAATTATCAGCGATAGCGCGGAAAGAAAAACAGTATGATAAATCAAGTCAATCGCTAAGAATTGCGGTTGCGGGGGCACAACATAGAATCGGTGTAACCCATTTGTCTTTTCGTATATGCAGCTATTTTATTCATAAAAGAAGAAAATGTGTCTATGAGGAAAAAAATAACAGTGACTGTGTACGTTTAATCAAATACCGATACGGCGGGTTAATACCAAAGGATAATATTTATGAAATCAATGGAATACCAATGCTTCCAAAGGATTGTAATAAGACGCAGAGAGAAACCCCATATCCGATCCGCATACAGGATTACGGATGCCTCACGAAGGAGAAGGAAACAGATTTTCTGGAGGCGGATATTAAAATATTAGTGCTGGGTGCAAAGGATTGGGAGCTTGTGTTTGCAGAACAGTTATTAGAAAGGATGCCGGAGCAAAAAGATATCTTGTATTTTTTTAATTATGTAAATGGGAGGCAGTTCCAGCAGATCACAAAAAGTATGAAGCAAAGGAATTGCTATCGTATCCCATATGAACCGGATCCATTTGCAAAGCCAAAGGGCAAGAATGAAATGGAGCTGTTTCGTGAGCTGGCTCGCTTTCGAAAAATCTGAATTACAATTATTATGGAAAGAAAGGATCGGATGCTCATGAGGAGAAGGCCCATGCTGATGGATAAAATATGCAGAGCTAAGATACCAGGTTCCAGGCAGAGTATAGGCATCATGGGTACGCACCATGGAGCAGGAGTAACCTACACCGCATTCATGCTGGCCTTCTATCTTGGGGAAGAGCTAGGCAGAAAAACAGCATTCTTAGAATGCAATAACAGTCATGATATGGGACAGATTCAGTTGTCGTATGATTGGAGCCGCGAAGATGATTCTTCCTTCTCCTTTCATCAGATTACCTGCTATAAGGAGGTGACGCCGAAACTGCTTTCAGAGATATGTCGTAGGTCTTATGAAACTTATATCCTTGATTTTGGAACTGAGATTGCTGCTAGAAAGGAAGAATTTTTAAACTGCGATATCAAAATTGTTGTTGGAGACCGGGCGCAATGGCATCAACAAAAACTGATTGATTTTATTTGTACGAATGTTGATGTCAGGCCGGAGGAGACGTGGTTGTATCTGGTTCCATGTGCCGGTCCGAATACGATAAAACATCTGAGAGAATTGAATTATAATGTTTATCCGGTCCCCTTTGAGAGGGACCCAACCATGCTTTCAAAGAGCTCCTTAAGGCTATTTGAAAAGTTGTTTTAACTTAAAAAAACGATACGAACATAAACCGAAAAAGGGATCTCCATAGGGTAAGTATAGCATATCACAAATGACCTTCTTATCCATATACATGGTTTGTTTTTTATTTGGTTTTGCACCTTATAAGTGTTGTTAGGTTTACGGTACGTATCGTTTTCAGGCAAAATCCGCCCCGGAATAATTTGTTTGAAGTCATCCTGCAGGCTAGTATGGATGCGGTGTTCCGGATTTAAAAAGCCCCTCTATACTTTTTGCCGGTATAAGAAATATTGGAAAAGAATAACGCACTACATTATATTTGTCCTATCAAGCAGTTTGCCGTCAGGAATAAACTGGGGATGATCTTGCTGTGCCTTCGGAAGGTGATTGAATACAATTCCTTCCGAAGGTATTTTTTTAAAAATCAGTAACTAAAAGTCGAAATTTAGTAATGACGGTAGAACAATTAAATGCTATAATAGAGCAAGTGATAAAGATAGGAGAGGAGTACGGATATGGATAAGAGGTCGAAAATTGCAGTGATTGGTACTTCGGCTGTAATGTTACTAATCGTAATTATCTTGGGGGCGGCCCTTGTTAAGAAACTAACCCCGAGCGATGAGGTTATGCTGTTAAAGGATTACTATCCGCTGGAAGATACCGAGGTGCTGGTTATTCTTCAGGACCAAATCAGTGAGGAGAAGGGGATGCTTCTTGACGGAAAGGTGTATTTGGACTATGAAACGGTGGTACAGGAATTTAACCATAGATTTTATTGGGATCATAACGAGAATATATTAACTTATACAACTCCGGATGAGATATTGCAGGCGGAGGCCGGAAGTAATCAATATTCTGTCACAAAAAGTACGATAAAAACAAACGCCAATACAGAGTATCCCATTGTCAAAGTATTTGCAGACCAAGTTTACATTTCCATAGATTTTGTTGCTAAATATTCGGATCTAGATTATCAATACTATCCGGATCCCAACCGCGTCATCATTAATTATAAATGGGGTGACTATTTATTCACCGATGTGACGAAGAATACGCAGCTGAGAAAAAATGCAAGTATCAAGAGTCCTATTCTGGCGGAGCTTCCGGCAGGGACAAGCCTTATGTGTGTCAATATGGAAGAGGTTCCGAAAAAGGGTTTCTCCAAGGTAATGACAAAGGAGGGGATTATCGGATACGTAAAAAACAAGCATATTAAAGAATCTTACTATAAAACACTCAGCAGCAATTTTAAGGAGCCGGAATACACTTCTCAGACCAGGCCGGAGAAAATCAATTTGGTTTTCCATCAGGTCTTTAACAAGGATGCGGTCTCGAATCTGGAGGCACTGGTTAAGCCGGCAAAGGGTCTGGATGTTATCGTACCAACCTGGTTTTCTGTAAATGATGTTTCGGGAACCATCTCTTCCATAGCTACGGAGGAATATGTGAAAAAGGCCAATGATCTTGGACTTGAGGTATGGGGGCTGGTTGATGATTTTAATACGGAAGTTAGTATGTACGAGCTTCTTTCCCATACTTCGCGAAGGGAAACCCTGTCCAATACCTTAGTGGAGGCGGCTTTAAAATATAAATTAAATGGAATTAATATTGACTTTGAGAAAATATCGTCTGATACCGGCATTCATTTCATACAATTTTTACGAGAGCTTTCCGTGAAATGCCGAAATAATGGAATTGTACTTTCGGTGGACAACTATGTACCGATGCCTTATACTGCTTACTATGACAGGGAAGAGCAAGGCAAGATTGTTGATTATGTTATCACCATGGCATATGATGAATATCATGCAGGTTCGGAGGTGGCCGGACCGGTAGCCTCCATTGGATTTGTTAAGGATGCGGTTAACAATACACTGGCGGAGGTGCCAAAGGAGAAGACAATTATTGCAATACCCTTCTATACGAGGCTGTGGAAGGAAACTGCAGACGGAGAGGTTTCCTCGGAGAGTTTTTCTATGACTCCGGCTGAAAATATTCTTAAGGAAAATGAAGCAGAGCCGAAATGGGATGAGGAATATGGTTCCTACTATGCAGAATATGAGAAGGATGGGATCGTCTATCGTATGTGGCAGGAGGAGGATAAATCAATTGAAGAAAAACTCAAGGTGATTTATGATGCGGATGTTGCCGGAATTGCTGCATGGAAACTGGGTCTTGAGAAGGAAAGCACCTGGAATGTAATTACAAGATATTTCGAATAGAATAGTATAATTGGGTAGACGCTGGAATGAGTTTTCATACGGCGTTTATCTTTTTTGTCCTATAATAAAAATAAAATTTCCATTTTGCATTTAGCATTCAAATTTTTAACTGCGAAGTTTTCAACTTATGGCATGAGTATCCAAGTCATATCAAAACCAGGATCATGAATAGGATGCTGCTTTTTTTCATAAAATGAATGGAGTATTATTATTGGATGAGTATTGGTATGAAGAAAAAATATTTAAGCATTGTGTTCCTGGTCTTAGTGTATCTGGCAAGTATTTTGACTACAGAAGAATCGGTTAAGGTAATGAAGAACTTTTTTAATTCGATGACCGTCAGTGCAGGCAAAGATCCGATCGTGGTTGTGATCGATGCCGGACATGGAGGAAGGGATCCGGGCAAGGTAGGTGTTAACGGAGCACTAGAGAAGGATGTTAATCTTAGCATAGCGTTTAAACTAAGGAGTCTGTTGGAGCTGAATGATATTAAGGTGATTATGACAAGGGAAGATGATAATGGATTATATTCAGCAACAGATTCCAATAAAAAAAATGCAGATTTAAATAAGCGGATTGAAATAATTCATTCCAATAACGCGGACCTTGCAGTAAGCATCCATCAAAACAGCTTTACAGAGGAGTATGTAAAAGGTGCTCAGGTTTTCTACCATGCGCAATCGCAGGATGGAAAACGATTGGCGGAGATAATACAGCAGCAGCTAAAAGAAACATTAGCCGACGGAAACCATAGGAAAGCAAAATCAAACAGCAATTACTATATGCTTAAAAAAACGGAATGCCCTTTTGTCATCGTAGAATGCGGTTATATGTCGAACAACGAGGAAGCTGCCCTTTTGGTAAACGAAGATTATCAGGAGAAGCTGGCTTGGGGAATCCACCTGGGGATCATGCGGTATTTAAACGAGCGGGAAAACAAAAAATAGAATAGATTTTACCTCTGCATAGTGCTATAATGTTCACGATAAGCAGATTTATCTTGATTTTTATTTTTATTGGGACAGAACAGTCAGCATGTCGGATTGTGAACGAAGGAGCTACATCGAATGATTACAAAAATAGTTAAACTAGATACGGACAATTTTTTGATAGAAGACTTGGATGAGGCAGCAGAGATCTTAAGAAAAGGCGGTTTGGTTGCATTTCCAACGGAAACGGTTTATGGACTGGGTGCAAATGCACTGGATAAGGAAGCTTCGAAGAAAATATATGCTGCAAAGGGCAGGCCTTCGGATAATCCACTTATTGTACACATTGCGCATAAGGAGGATATCGAGGTATTGGCAGAAGAGATCCCTGTGGGAGCATATCAACTGGCAGATGCTTTCTGGCCGGGTCCCCTTACGATAATATTAAAGAAGAAAGCGTGCGTACCTTACGAAACCACCGGCGGTCTGAAAACAGTAGCAATTCGGCTGCCGGCAAACCGCATTGCCAGAGAGCTGATTGAGCATTCCGGAGTATATGTTGCGGCACCTAGTGCAAATATCTCCGGGAAGCCGAGCCCCACGATGGCCGAGCATGTGGTGACTGACTTAAGCGGTAAGATTGATATGATTTTAGACGGCGGTAAAGCAACCTTAGGCTTGGAATCTACCATTGTCGATTTATCGGAAGGAAAGCCGATGATTCTTCGTCCCGGCTGTATAACGAAGGCGATGCTGGAAAATGTGATTGGTTGCATTGAATATGATCCGGCGGTTCTTAGTAAGAAGCCAAATAAAGATATCCGACCGAAGGCACCGGGAATGAAATACCGTCACTATGCACCGGAAGGGAGCCTCACGATATACTCCGGTGAAATCCACGCAGTTATTAACGCAATTAATAAAATAGCAAAGGAAAAATCGGATAACGGATATCGTGTCGGCATTATTTCAACCGAGGAGACGAAAGAGCGGTATCATTACGGTATTGTCAAAACCATAGGTTCAAGAAAAGACGAGGCTTCGATCGCGGCAGGATTATATGCGGTTCTAAGGGAATTCGATGAACTTCATGCCGAATACATTTATACAGAAAGTTTTGCGGATAACCGTTTTGGACAAGCAATTATGAACCGTATGTTAAAAGCGGCAGGCTATCAGGTAGTAAAGGTGTAAGTTTGCAGGTTTTAAAGAAAGGCAGGGTTATCTATATGGGGAAATATCAGAAGCTTATTTTTACATGTACAGGAAATACATGCAGAAGCCCTATGGCAGAAGCAATCTATAAAAACCTGGATAGGGTAAGCGATATGAAAGTGATATCAAGAGGCTTAGTGGTATTATTTAATGAACCAATTAACCCGAAAGCGGAAACCGTGTTGAATATGCATGAGTTGGAGCTGAAGAATCATTTGGCAAAGGGGTTAAAGCCCTCTGATATCGATGAAAACACTTTGATTTTAACAATGACAGCTAGTCAGAAGAAGAAAGTACAGGAAGAATATCCGGAGGCAAAAAATGTACATATGATTAAAGAATTTGCCGGAGAAATAGGCGATGTTGTAGATCCCTACGGCGGTACATTAAAGGATTATGAAGACTGTTTTGCTGAGCTTGCCCGATTAGTGAAAAAAACTTTTTATAAACTAAATTCGGATAACTAAAATGGAGGACATTACAATGATAGCAATAGGAAATGACCATACGGGATATGAATTAAAGAAAGCGGTTATTAAATATCTGGAAGAAAAGGGTCTGGAGTACAAGGATTACGGGTGTGGAGAATGCTCCGCCAGCGACTATCCTGAATTTGCTCATGCGGTGGGCAGAGCCATTCAAAATAAGGAATGCGATAAGGGAATACTCATTTGCGGTACAGGAATCGGTATATCCATTGCGGCAAATAAAATGAAAGGTATCCGTGCAGCACTGTGTCATGACTGCTTTAGTGCGGAAGCGTCCAGACTTCATAACGATGCCAATATCCTTGCTATGGGAGCAAGAGTGATTGGAGTTGGTCTTGCTATAAAAATAGTGGATACCTTTTTAAACACAGAATTCTCCGGCGAGGAAAGGCATATCCGCAGAATTCAAATGTTGGAGGAAGAATAATTTTTTTCTGCTTCATTGACCCTTTCCTGCAGGGTATAAAATTTACCCTGGTATATTAATTTTAATAAGGAATCCAGGGTACGCAGGGCATAGATGCATTCTTCCTGACTGATTAACTTTTGCTCAAGGGCAAGGGCAAGCTCGTCTAAATCTGCAATTTGTATAGAACCGTCTCTGTAGAAGATAATATCAATCAATAAATCTTCGAACAGGACGGTATTTTTATTGGAATCAATTTTGGTCTGAATAATATCACAATACCAATAAACGATCTGGTCATTTTTATCATATATTTTACTGATTTTAAAACCTTTATCGATATAATAAGCCGAAATCCCGCGTGCAATGTCAATTCGAGGACGTAATGTCAGCCACTTCGTAATAATTAAGTTCTCCTCCTGCACTAAAATAACATCATCTTTTAATGCAGTGAGTTCATTGGGTATAAAGCGTCTACGATATAGTATTGGTGCAGGCATAAAAACCTCCTTATGGGGAACCCCTTTGATACAGGGCATCGGGATGCTTAATTTGCTTTTAAAGAGTATACCATAGATTGGAAATTACGTATAGTGTTAAATCTTGTTTTGAATAAACCCTTCTGTTTTTGGTCAAACTATTAGATGAAAGAATAGTTACTATTCACACCCGCCATGTGTACCATGCTATGATTTCGACAAATGATGTATCCGATTCGGAGACGCTTTCGCTTAGTTGCATTACGTAGCGGTACATAAGGCTCCAAAATACGGAGCCAAAGTACCGACGAATGCAAATACTCCTTATCGGATATCATTTGTCGAAATCATATGATAGACTTTGTTGCGGGTGTGAACAGTAACAAAGAGTAAACGATTCGAAAATGGAGGTTGATTCCTTGGAGAATAGTAAAATAAATCATTTTATGAATAGTATAAAACGAATCTTTTCCTCGAGACAAACCCAATTTACCTTATATATGGCAATGGTGCTTTGGTTGGCAGTGGTAACGCAGATGGTAGTTAACCGCGTGTTTCGAGAGGATTTTCAGATTACAGAAGCATTTGTAAACACCGATATGGAGGAAATGAAAAGCAGCTTAGAGATTGTTGCTGAATATAGCGGTGAGTTTCTAAGTGAAACGGACAAGAAGAATATGATTCATCAAATTGCAGATTCCGTTGGGCTGACATTAGATAAAGATATCAGTATCCGAAAGGAAGGCTCTCGCAGTGAATATGCCTATACGAAGCAAGCGAAGTATGCGGAAACGGAAATTAAAGTGATCAGCATGGAGCAGAAATATGAGGAAGCCATTCGTATGAAGCACTATATTATTGTAAGAATGAGCATATTACAAAGCATCCAAAGTATTGAAGGGTATAAGAATAAACTTTTGGATGTGCTGGGACAATTAGGGGTTGATCAGAAACAGATAACGATGCGGTTTGACGGAACCTATGACGGGACACGCACGAGTGAGGAAAAGAAGCGGATAGCTGAGCTGCTGGTCAATGAACTGCATGGAGAAATTGCTTTGGATTATGAGGAGGGCGGTTTATATACCGTCTATGCCTATACCGGATTAATCAATGAATATATTGTGTCCCTCGGCAGCAAAGTTAATATCCAGGTTGCGATAACTTATGATGAAGGTAATGACAAAACAATCGTTACACTTGCTACACCCATTCTAAACGAAAGTTGGTAGGCAATTATAGAAAAAGGCTGTTAGAATATTCACTGGATTTCTACAGCCTTAATTCAATATTAGAACCAACGTCTTCTGCTGCGGTAACGTCTCCTTCGGTTTAAAAATTCATTTAACAGGATAACGGAAATGATATCACGGAAATTATCGCGGCGGCGTCTCGGATGCATATATTCTGCTTCAACATCTGCTTCCTCCTGAAGATGTTTTGTATTGTCATAAATACGATCGACAATACGATCAATGGTAACTTTATCCGGAAATTCATCGAACATTACACTTCCGTCATATTCTAATTGATCACATTCATTTGTAACATAGGGTTCAACCGCTCTTACCGTACTCGGGTAAAGTCTCTTCATATTCTCAATATCCTTGTCAAGCTCCGCACTATTGTCATAGCCATAAATCGGAAACAAAGGAATTCCCATTGGAGCAGAGTAAGGCGCAGTATTTTGCATTCCCTGATATTCCGGACAAAACATATAAGGAATGTTTTGATATTGATTTTGGTTATATTCATACCATTGCATCCCTGGAGTAGTCATACCGCCCGGAGCAGTGGTGCCCGGCATTCCCGGGGTAGTAGTTCTGGGCATGCTCGGAGCAGTAGTGCCCGGCATTCCTGGAGTGGTAGTTCTGGGCATGCTCGGAGCAGTGGTGCCTGGCATTCCCGGGGTAGTGGTTCTTGGCATGCTAGGAGTAGTGGTGCCCGGCATTCCCGGGGTAGTGGTTCTTGGCATGCTAGGAGTAGTGGTGCCTGGCATTCCCGGAGTAGTGGTACCTGGCATGCTCGGAGCAGTGGTGCCCGGCATCCCCGGATAAGTCGTGCCCGGTATTCCCGGAGTAGTAGTGCCCGGCATTTGCGGAGTAGTGGTGCCTGGCATTCCCGGAGTAGTGGTTCTTGGCATTCCGGGAGTGGTAGTGCCCGGCATTCCTGGGGAAGTCATACCGCCGGGGGTAGTGGTTCTGGGCACCCCCGGGGTAGTGGTGCCTGGCATTCCCGGAGTGGTAGTTCTAGGCATCCCCGGAGTAGTGGTACCTGGCATTCCGGGAGTGGTAGTGCCCGGCATCCCCGGAGTAGTGGTACCCGGTATTCCTGGAGTAGTGGTACCTGGCATTCCCGGGGTGGTAGTTCTTGGCATTCCCGGAGTGGTAGTTCTTGGCATTCCTGGAGTAGTAGTGCCCGGCATTCCTGGGGAAGTCATGCCGCCCGGAGAGGTGGTTCCCGGCATCCTGGGGGTAGCACTGCTATAGCTTGCCATATAATTAGGAACCCGGTAGGAGTTATAATTTTCGGTACGCTGTGTTAAGTAGCTGCTTTTATCATGAGCAGGTATATTATTCACGTCGTTATCAGAGCTGTGAGTATTTATTGATTTGGACATATAAGTACTCCTATGCTTTTTATAATATATATATGCATCTTCAAATTGATTGTGAAATTACAAATGCATTAACATAATGAAAAATTAAGAATTATAAGGTTGTACAAATGAGAAAAAGACAGTAGAATAAAGAATGGATGTTGGCGCCTTGCTGCCAGCATGAGATGAATAGACAAATTCGGGATGATATTTTAAAACCGGTTCTAAGTATGGTATAGTAAAGGAAAGAATAGAAGGGAACTAATGTGTTAAAGCATATTTATCGAATCATTATTTTAATAGGGGTCTTTTCCGCTTCTCTTTTTTATTTTAGCAAAGATATTAAGGAGGTCGTATTTGAGATTGATAATACCGTCGATATGGAGGATGCGACGTTTCCTTTGGTTACATTAAAATCGGGAGGAGAAGAGATAAATCTACTTCACGGCTATAGCAGCAATCTTAATGCGAATAAACTAAGGGAAGCAGTTACTCCCTTGGATATGGAGCAGGCATTTGAAGTTGTCATTCACCAGAAAGAGGATACAATCATGAAACTGAATTATGAGATCAGAGAGTTTACGGATAATGAGTTGATTGAATCCAATTCGGTGAGTGTTTTTGAAGAAAACGGGGATGAAAAAACCGCAAAGATTAAATTTCGAACGGAGCTTGCCAAAGAGAAGGAATATGCAGTTAAAATCACTCTGATTACCAGCAAGAGCCAGAAAATGTACTACTATACGCGGGTTAAGATATATCCGGATGCTCATTTAAAGGAGCAGCTGGAGTTTATTATGGATTTTCATAATGCGATACAAGATAAGGAGAAAGCACAGGAGATCAAGAAATATCTTGAATTTGACCCGGAGGCGGATTCCACCTCCTTAGCTTATGTCAATATTCACTCGAGTTTTGACTTAATTACCTGGGGGAACCTTAAGCCGGTTATTCTGACGGAGGTCATACCGACCGTTACGGAGATATATTCGGATGTTGCCCTCGTCCGTCTGGATTACTATCTGGAAACGGAGATCGATGGCAGTACAGAGCAATTTCAAATTGTCGAATACTATCGTGTCCGCTACAGTAGAGACCGGATGTTTCTGCTCAATTATGAACGCTATATGGAAGCATTGTTTGATATTCATCATGCCAGTGTGGCAAAAAATGAGTTAAAGCTTGGTATTTCCACGGATGATGATCTGCCCTATGTTGCGAGTGCGGATCAGAAGAAGATCGCTTTCGTCAGAAACGGGGAGCTTTGGTTCTATAACCTTGAGGATAACGAAATTATCAAAGTGTTTTCTTTTGTACAGAAGAAGTCCGATTATCTCAGAGACCGGTATGATCAGCATGATATCCGCATTTTAAATATGGATGCGGAAGGGAATATGTATTTTACCGTTTATGGCTATATGAACCGGGGACAGTATGAGGGAAGAGTTGCTCTTGTGTTATATCAGTATATCCGGGCGGAGAACAGGATCGAGGAATTAGTCTATATTCCGGTGGACGAACCCTACCAGACATTAAAGGAGAATATCGGAGAGTTTGCCTATGTAAATTCAAGAGATGTATTCTATTTTCATATGTATCAGAAAATTTATTCTTATGATCTGATTACGCGTAAGCTGTCGGAGCTGGCCCTGGATGTAGATAAAGATCAGGTCGTGGTATTGCAGGATCTGAAATATGTTGCATGGCAGGATAATCCGGATCCAAGACTTGCCGAGAATATATATATGATGGATATGGAATCCGGGGAAATTCAAACGATCCATGCAATACCCGGATATAATATTCTTCTGATGGATAAGATAGATTCGAACATTGTATACGGTTTTGTCAAAGAGAAAGACATTGTTGTTTATGAGGACGGACGTGTTGTGGCACCGCTAAGCATCGTAGAGATTGCTTCGGTTGATAAAAAAGTTTTGAAAAGATATGAGGAGGATGGCTTCTATGTTTCGGATCTCCAGGTAAGGGATAATGTGGTTGAGCTATTCCGGGTGCAAAAGGTGAATTCAGACGGGAAGACATCCTATACCCCTGCGCCGGAGGATTATATCATGAATCAAATCCGAAGCGAAGCACCGCTGCTTTCGGTTACTACGAGAGTAACGGAGGAGGCGCTTACCGAGCTTTATTTGACTATGCCGGCCGGCTTCACCATGGCAGGACTGCCCAAAGAATTATCTACCGTGAATACGATCATTTCCCAGGATCCGACGGTAAGGCTTATGGAGACGGAGCAGGAAAAGGTATCCTATTATCCCTATATTATGGGAAGAATCGCCGGATCCTATAAGGAAGCTTATGGCGCGGTTGCGGTTGCCGAGGAACGTATTGGGGTCGTACTGAATAATAAGATGCAGCTGGTCTGGGAGCGCGGAGTCAAAGAAAGCAGTCATTCCATCCGCAAACTTGAGAATATGACATGGACCGTTACCTCCGATCGTACCTTGGAAAGCTGTCTGGAGCTTATGCTGTCTTATCAGGGCAATCCGGTTTCGATGAAGCAGCTGTCTGGACAGGAGAAGCCGGCATACGAGTTATTAGAATCCTTTTCCCGCTATACGCCGGTGCGGTTAACCGGGGTCACATTGGAAAATGTACTATATTTTGTATCATCCGGAAAACCGGTCATTGCCATGACCAATGCGAAGGATGCGGTTCTGATCTATGGATATGATGCATTCAATCTTATGATAATCAATCCAAAACGGAACACAGTAGAAAAAGTCGGTATGCAGGACGGCAAAGAAATGTTTGAGAAAGCGGGAAATGTATTTATTTCTTATCTGGATTAAAATTTAATTTGAGTGTCATAAATGTTACTATTCACACCCGATATGTATACCATGTTATGATTTCAACAAATGTATCCGATTCGGAGACGCTTTCGCTTAAGCTTCATTACGTAACGGTACATAAGGCTCCAAAA
>ENA-UOOK01002406-UOOK01002406.1-fermentation-metagenome-genome-assembly--contig:-NODE-2406-length-23162-cov-7.625135_pt1 | contig 23162 bp, 19 predicted proteins | sample MGYA00245777_ERZ724023 | MGnify/ENA primary metagenome ERZ724023 (study PRJEB28704, sample SAMN03018312) | fermentation metagenome | biome: anthropogenic terrestrial biome; feature: soil; material...
CACCGCCGCCAGTGCCGTATTCCTTGCCACTTTGGGCCGGACCGGATCCAGAGGAGCCTTTGCAACATCAATGGTCTGGACATTGTTCAGTTTCAGCAGAGATGTTACTTCATCCATAAACACATCCGCCAGGGAATTTGCAACATCCATCGCACGCTGTGAATCCGTATCCTCCACGGTAATGCGGATAATCTCCGTATCGTTTTCCGAATTCACGGATATTTTGGAGCGGAGATCCTCCAGCGGCATGTCCAGATTCTCTTCATCCTCCACTTTTTCCAGAACACTGTCACTTTTGATAATAACACTGTAAGTGTTGACCAGATCCCTTGCCAGACTGACATCACTCTGCTGCAGGTCGTTTGCATTGGTTCTGCTTTTTTGCCCGCTGACAATCAAGGTCGTCGAGGAAGAATAAATCTTATCCAAAAAGAAGGCGCTTATCATGCTGGCTAAGAACGCAGCCAGTGCTGCCACCGTAATGATGAGCCAAAAACGCTTGCCGATGATATGCAGAATGTCCCGTAAATCCAGTTCCTCCATGTCCCCCATGTGATACTTTCCCTCCAAGCCCGGATAACTTCAATAATAATCGAATAAATGATATAAAACATTTAACGTGAAAATTATAGCACAATTGCTATGATAATACAACGATACTGGAAAAATTATGGCGAAACGCGATGCAATACGTGAAATGCAGGGGAAAAATGCCTTATCGTATCCGGCAAAATGATTCAGATTACCACAATATGTCCGGATTCCAGATCATGACGCGCCTGCTTACTGAGGTCATCGTCACTGACAAGGATGTCAACGGACTCCGGAGTCGCAAAGGTGTAGGTGCTGGTTTTCCCGACCTTGCTGGAATCCATCAGCAGGATCACCTTGCCGGAGCGTTCCATGACGGTACGCTTCAGGATGCTTTCATTCTCAGAGCCGCACATAAAGCCGTATTCCGGGGAGTAAGAAGTGACACCCAGAAAGGCGGTATGGAAGTTTACGCTTTGAAGCTCGGTAACACTTTTTTCTCCAAAAGTACTCAGGCTGAACCGATTCAGTTCTCCTCCCACCACATGGACAGAGGGCTGGGAAAGCCGCGCCATTTCAATGGCGCTGTTCAATCCGCTGGTAAGAATCAGGTATCGTTCATCCGGTATGCATTTTGCAAACTCCATCGATGTCGTCCCGGAATCAAGATAAATGCTGTCGTTGGGACGCAGCAGAGAAACAGCCTTTTGGGCAATCAGCTGTTTTTTGGCAACATTTCGCTGGGATCGAAGAGAATAGTAATCGTCTGTACCGATCACCTGCTGTACGGATTTCGCCCCGCCAAATACCCTTACAATTTTATTTCTCTCATCCATTACTTTCAGGTCATTTCGAAGGGTTGCCTCGGAAAAGGAAGGAAAACTTGCCTTCAGGGTGCCAAAGCTGACAGAGCCTTCCGAATCAATCAGATCCATGATTGCTTTCCTTCTTGCTGCTGTTTTCATGTGTAAACAACCTCCTTTTACCAAAAGCGCTCTTGCTACTGTGGAATATTATATCACGCACTGCGGATCCGTTGTGTACTTTTCGAAGATGCCGTGCAGAATTCTGCAGCTGATATTTGCTCCAAGCCCTACCCCTGCCAGAAGAAAGGGTGGAAATACATATCTGCTGAAAAGAAGTATCGCCGCCCAAAGTACGGCCAATTTCAATGTGCCGCCAAAATGTCGGAAAGACAGCCCGAGGCCGTTGACAAAAGTCTGTACAACGGTGTTTTTGAAATATGCCTGCAGTCCAAACAGATAAAGGGACATGGCCGTCAGGACAACAGCACATGCTGTAAGCACCATCCTGAGTACCTGGCTGCCGGCAAAGAGATATCGATATAAGATCCAGCCATCCAGTACAAGAAATACCAGAAAAAGAAAGATGCCGGTTGCCTGTCTGAAATTCTTTTTAAAGGCAGTAAAATAGCTTCTGATCAACTCTCCCTCCTGCATTTTCAGTTTGGAAAAGTTTACACTCAGCAGCGCAGTCGTGGATGCTCCTATAGTAACCAGTGGAAGGGATGAAAACAGCCACAGGAGATTCAAAAGTATCATGTCGGCCAACTCTGTGCCGAACTTGTTGTAATACTTTTTTACCTTTTCAATATTAAGCTGCATATCGGTTGTCTCCTTGGTAAGTCGTTTCGGAAAGAGAACAAAAAATCGGAAACAGGATTCCCTGTTGACAGGGATTATCCCTGTATGCATTCGGGGATAATCCCTGCGGTTTCAGGGAAAAGTTGATCCAATCACTTTATGGATTGCCGCTTAGTCTTCCTTCAAAGCTTCCTCCACTTTGGGCGCCAGAATATCAATCTGTTTCTGGACATCGTCATTATCATACATAATTGCATCCACTGTTTCAAGAATATCATTGAGCATACTGCCGATCTGCGGTACGCGGTGTCCTTTGTCCGACGCAAACTGCAGCTGATCAATCCCCTTCTGATAGTTGGGATTCTTTTTGAGCAGGGCCTGTACCGGTTCCGATTCCACCATCTGCTTTGTATAAGGCAGATATCCAACATTACTTACAAAATAGGCGCTGCCCTTTGGATCTTCAATCAGCCACTGCATGAAATCCCAGGCCTCATCCTTCCGTTCCGAAGATTCCAGAATAACCAGGGATGCGCCGCCTGTGGGAACAACCCGTTTCTTGCCTTCCGGTACCATTTCGACGGAGTAATTAAAGTCCGCGCCTTCATCCACAGCCGCAAGACCTGCAATACTGTTGATAAATAACGGAAACTTCTGTTCAAGGAACATCTGCTGTACAACGGTGCCGGACTCCGTAACAGGCCCGAAAAACATAGCACCGGAATTGTGAAGATCCTGCAGATATTTGAATCCTTCATACATGGTACCGTCTTCCAGGCAGCCAAGCCCTGTTCTCTCATCATTTATAAACTGGCCTCCGGCCTGTGCCACGATCATAAACCAATACCAGGTATCCGCACCCGGAATTCCCACGCCATACTGCTTATCCGGAATGGCGAATGCCTCTGCCGTGCTTTTCAGCTCATCCCAGTTTGTAGGCGCTTTCAGGCCTTTTTCTGCCAGCATGTCATTATTCACATACATGACCGGAGTGGAACGTCCAAATGGGATGGCAATCACGGAGCCATCGTCCATATAATAATCCCATATAAACGCATCCACAAAATCTTCCTTTTTCAGTCCTGCCTTATCCATATAAGGCTTTAAATCAGCAAGCACACCATCTTCTTTGGCAAAAATGCTTACATGATCTGCTCCCATCATCAAAAGATCGGGACTTTCACCAACACTGGCAGCGGACTGCGCCTTGGAGGCCGACTCCCAGTAATTCCCCTGAAAAGTTGCGACGATTTCCACATCATCCTGCTGAGAATTATAATTTTTCACCATTTCATCCACCAGCTCTCCATTTTTCCCTGCCATGGAGTGCCAGAATTCCACCGTTTTCCTGCCGCCGGATCCGGATTTTGCCTTATCCTCCGTTTTGGTTCCGTTGGTTCCGCCGGTGCCTTTCCCTGAAGACTTTTCTCCCCCATTGCTGCATCCAGCCACCATACCCAGCATCAGCATCATGCAAAGCAGGATTGATAAAATCTTTTTCATTGTAATCCCCTCTTTCTTTAAATAATGTTTGGGCTATATAATTGTAGCATCTACAATTATCGAAGATTGGAGTGCCTGCACTCCTTTGCCTACTTGATCCCACTGTAGGCAAAGGCCTTGATAATATAGCGGGACGCAAAAACATAGATGAGCAGAATGGGTAAAACCAGCAACATGTTTCCTGCCATCACAACGTTCCAGTTTACAATCCCTTCTGTATCCTTCAGGGCAGCAATTCCCATGGTAAGCGGACGAAAGTCCTCAACTGTCGTCATCATCAGGGGCCAGAAGTAATCATTCCAATGGTCCACGAAACCGAACAGCAAAATTGTGGAAATAGCAGGCTTGCAGAGCGGGAGCATCACCTTATAGACAATTTTTAGCTCCCCCGCATTGTCCAGCTTCGCCGCCTCAATCAGCTCATCCGGTATCTGCATGAAGTACTGCCGCAGCAGAAAGATGCCAAACGCGTTGGACAAAAAAGGAATTATCTGCGGCCACAGGGACCGGAGCAGGTTCCAATCGCCCATCATATAGTATACGGGCAGAAAAGTAATCTGCGTTGGCGTCATGAAGGCGACCAGCACCAGAGTAAACAAAATGTTTTTGCCCTTGAAATCATATTTGGCAAAAGCATACGCTGCAGGAACCATAATGACCATCTGAACAACCATAATGGTCAGAACAATGACAACCGAATTGCGAAGATACAGGGCAAAAGGCCCTGAACTCCAGGCAGTTACAAAGTTCTGGAACTGCGGCACCTTCGGCAAAAAAGTCGTTACAAGTGTTTCCTTTTGCGTCTGTAAGGAAAGAGATGCCATCCATAAAAAAGGAAACATAAAAACAAGGATTACAAATAACTTTATGATTACGCCTATCGTCCTGGGGACAATGTTTTTCGCTTTTGCCATATGTCTCACCTTCCTTACTGATAATGTACCTTTTTGGCCAGCCCGTAAAAATAAATCGCAGTCAGGACAGCAACAATAGCCACCAATACCACACCTACAGCCGCACCATGGCCTACCCTCGCATTCTGAAACACTTCTTCATAAATCATGAACACCAGCGTGTTGGTGGAATTGTTCGGACCACCGTTTGTCATCACCCGAACGGTTTCAAACACTTTGAAGGAGCCGATGGTCATAACTATCAGGCTGAAGAAAATCTGAGGCGAAATCATGGGAAAAGTAATTTTCCTGAGTGTAGTAAATTTTCCGGCATTATCCAAGTCTGCTGCTTCGTAGATTTCTGCCGGTATGTTCTGAAGTGCTGCAATAAGCAATATCGTATAATACCCCACGCTTTTCCATATCGAGACGAGGGTAATGGACATAAGGGACGTGTCCGAACTTTGCAGCCACTTAAGCGGTTTCAGACCCAGAGCCTTTAAGATTACATTCAGCAGGCCATAGTTTGGATCCATCAGCCATATCCAGATCAGTGCAATGGAAATCATGGATATGATATGGGGTGTAAATATCGCAGTTTGTGTAATGCTGTTCATCTTGCTGGATTTTCTTCCCAGCCACACTGCCATCAACACTGCAAGAGACAGAATAAAGATAACAGAGAAAAGGGTATAGACAGCAGTATTGCTCAGCGCTTTATGAAACGATTCCAGCGCAAATACTTTTTTATAGTTATCCAGGCCCACAAACCTTGTCCTGGACGGATTCAGCTGATTGATGTTGTAAAAGCTCATAGAGACAAGTTTAAATATGGGATAAATGCTGAATAGAAAAATGCCGATCATCGCAGGCGCTATCAGAAGATAAGGCTTTAAGACTTTGAGAACTTTATTTTCCTTCTTCAATCATCTCACCCACCATCTCAACGCATTTTTTATAGTCTGCATCATGATTTCTCACGCGGCTTCCCTTGCTGTCGAAAAAATAAAGATGATTCAATGGCACATTAAAATATACTTCATCATTTGTATTGGCGGTATAATCCGATTCTTCCTTTATCCGGTACAGGTCCTGCTTTGCATCCCGCAGGCCGAAAATAGTTTCACTTCCCAGTAATTCCTTTGTAACAATCCTGCCTTTCACAGAAAGAAATTCTTCCGTTTTTGATGTGCTCAGATGAGCATGCTCCGGACGAAATCCCATTTTATGACCCTCCGGACATTCCACAATATTCATGGAAGGAGACCCCATAAACCTGGCGGTAAACAGGTTGTCCGGGTCATGATAAATCTCATAGGGGGATCCTTTCTGCATAATCTTACCTTTATTCATTAAAATAATGGTATCCGCCATGGACATTGCTTCCACCTGATCATGGGTTACATAGACAAATGTCGTCTTCAGATTATTATGAAGCTCGATTAACTCAACCCGCATCTGAACCCTGAGCATCGCATCCAGGTTGGAAAGCGGTTCGTCCATCAGGAAAACCTGCGGGTTTTTAACCATTGCCCTGGCTAAAGCAACACGCTGGCGCTGGCCGCCGGAAAGGGTACCTGGCCTGCGGTCCAGATATTCCGTGAGCCCTACCGTTTTACTGACTGTGCTTACCAGCTTCTCCCGTGTTTCCCTGGGCACCTTATTGTTCTTCAGCCCAAATTCGATATTCTCGCGGATACTCATTGTGGGGTATATCGCATAGTTCTGGAAAACCATCGCTACACCCCGCTCTCCCGGAGCCACATCCGAAACATTCGAATCACCAATATAAACCTCGCCGGAAGTCTGGGGCCCAATCCCTGCTATCATCCGCAGAAGAGTTGTTTTGCCGCAGCCGGACGGCCCCACCAGTACGGTAAAGGATCCATCCTTTATATCCAGATCCATTCCATCAAGGACCACGTTATTGCCAAAGCTTTTTGTGACATTTTTCAATTTTATTGATGCCAATGTTCATCCCCCCTATAACTCATTGTGTTTTTTCAGCAGCTGACAATATGATGACAGGTACCCTTACCTGAGAATCCGTTGAATGGGACGGCCGTCCGTGTCAGGCAGGCTCAGGCCAAGCAACTTTGCATAAGTTGGTGCTTCATCCACCAGGCCGGCATTTCGAATGCTCACATTATTTTTAAATCCAGGGCCGACCGCCGTTAAAATCGGCTGGGGACCTTTTTCGGGCAGATGTCCATGGGTGGCTTTGCCATATCGATAATCACCTCCTGTGCTGGAAGAGCTCAGCGGTAGCTTCCATGAACTTCCAAATGATGAATAGCCATCTGTTTCAAGGACAAACGAGAAGTCCCCTTCCAGGTGATAGTCCTTCTTTGCCCGGGCCGCGTCAAAAACTTCACTGATGCCATAAAGATTTGATTCCTTCAAAGATAACAAAAGATCCTGAACTTCATGATACAGACATTTGTCCGATCTATTCTTCAGGTAAACATGAGCGGATGTACCCACTCCCAGGCAAAAAGCTTCCCAGTCCACCAGATTGTTGTCTGCATCAGTTTTTATATAGCCCTTATCCAGCAGAAGCCGATTCAGGTTAATTGTCCGGACGATCTGGATCTGTCCGTGATCGCTGGTAAGGACAAAATTAAAGTCCTCCAGAATATCCGCCTCTTCTGCCGCCTCAAAAATCTGACCGATCCAGGCATCCGTCTCCCGGATGCCCTGGTCCACTTTATCATTGAAAACCCCATACTGATGACGATATGCATCAATATTGGCAGGATGGATCATCATCAGATCCGGCCTGTATTTCTTTAAGATATCCACGCTGCAGTCGATGACAAACTGATCACACATGGGATGGGTTCGTTCCGCCATAACATCTTTGTGCCGGCGGATGACCTCCAGCATCTCCGGGCTGGAACCGGCTCCGGCAAAGGCATCCTCCAGAGACTCCTTCTTTGTCTGTGTCCAGTACTCGGGGATGAGGTAGTCAATATCCGGATGGCGTCCGGTTGTCGGCCAGAACACACTGCATGTGGAGAGTCCTTTTTCTTTTGCTGCGGTAAAAATATCCTTCGCTTTCACACAATCATGAAACCAGCACCACTTCATAGGATCCACAGCAGGGGAAAAATCAAAATTGCTGGTTACACCGTGCCGATCCGGGTAGGTCCCGGTCGACATAGTGACATGACAGGGGTAAGTGATACTTGGATAAATGGAGCGAACCTTCTCCACAGCCGAAGCTTCCGATAGATATTTCCTGTAGTTGGGCAGAGTTTTTAATAATTTCAGGTCCTCCGAGACCATTGCGTCTGCCGAGAAAACAAACAGTTTCATTTTTACCCTCCCCTACTTCCAATGGTTCAGAAGATAGTCTTCTGCTTCCTTGTTCCAGAGTCCGTCATGGTGATCCACAATGTCCGCCAGATCCGCAAACCGTTTATCGGTTTTCCCTTTTTCCCGTAAATCTTCCAGAGCCGTCAGTTCCATGTCAATCTGATTATAAATGAGCTTCTTGCCGCCGGACATCTCCGGCAGATGGAGCACCGTTTCCGCGGCGCTGTTCAGGCCTCCCACATGGGTAATCATAATCGCGGGATGGATCCGCTTCTCCTGAGTGAGACGCAGGGCTTCCTTCATATCCTCCAGATTTCCGCCGGTACTTCCCAGCACATGGGTCCGGTTGTAATGTACATCATATAAATTGACCTGCCCTGAAAATCCCGGATCCGTCGGCCCGGCAAAAAAGTTCATGCATCCGTCCCTGCCCAGAATGTCCGATGCGACCCGGACCAGCCCCTGTACCGGAGCATAAACGAAAACGTCATCATAGCCTTCCGGCGATAGTTCCATCAGCTGTTTTACGGCATCCCCATCTTTCCCCGTCTGAAGGAAAACAACCTGTATGCCCCGGGCGGCATATTTTTCTTTGGGGAACAGTTTGCCGAGCCGTTCAATGCGGCTGGCATCCAGATCCGTAACCACCAGAAGCGAAGGAGGATTGTCACAGTTGAGCGCATAATCCACTGCTCCGAGACCCATAGGCCCTCCGCCGGCGAGAAGGGCAAGCTTTCCCCCCTGTTTCGTGCCCATCACATGATCATAGGTGTTCGCTATGGTATGGTAGCACGAATGGAAGGCTCCGATGGAACAGGAAATCGGCTCTGCCAGAGAGGCTTCAAAAAAGGAATCGCCGTTGTATTCCAGCAGACAGCCAAGTTCCATCACCTCAGGGGGAATGATGGTATAGGTTGCATTTCCTCCGAAGTATTCGTAGGAATATCCGGGGGACCACATGGTGCCCTTGTAGTTCAGAGCAGGCTGCAGGGCAAACTTCATGCCGGGAGCAAACTTAATCCGATGATTTTTGCCCACCTGGACAATTTCCCCTGCAAATTCATGGCCCATGATGACCGGATGGGTGGCGACATTCTCCGGTACCCGTTTATGCCTGCTTCCCAGGATTGCACATTTATAGGTAGACATGCATACACTGTCGCTGATAACCTTCACAAGGATCTCATCATCGGTGATTTCAGGCAGTTCAAATTCTTCCACCCTCAAATCCTTTGCACCATACATTCTAAGCGCTCTTGTCTCCATCATTCTTTCCCCTTTCCGTCCATATAAAATCCTGCGTTCTATTTTTCAAAAACTGTTGTTTCAATAAGTATAACTATTGTTTGAATAGCTTTATGACAAGAATAGCATCATTTTCGATAGATGTCAATCATTTTTATAGCAATTTTCGACAAAATTTTAACAGCTTGTCGTGAAACTTTTCGGGATAAAAAACAGATTATGGAACCTTTCCATTATAATTTCCCATAAAAAGAATGTCGGGAAATATCCTCCAAAAAAAGCAGCGACAGGAACAAGATGCCCTGCCACTGCTTTTTATCCACTTGTCATTTCAATTGTTCAGCTGCCCAATTTCAATTGTTCCGTTGTCTGATTCAAATTGTCTGGTTGCCCGATACCGTCCCCGTTAATCGGTCCTTATTTGCCGATATCCGTCACTGCCCCGATAAACAGAGGCAGATTCGTCTCACAGTCCAGAAGCAGATAAACAAAGGGACGGTCCAGACAAACGGTCTTTTCGTCCTGCATGGCGGATTCGGTTGTCATCTCCACTGCCGTTGCAGCACCGGCCCTGGTGCCTTTCTCGTTTACAGAGATATAGGTTTTATGAATCACGCGGCTGATAAAGATGTTTTCGTTGCCGTTGTCGTACCGGCCCAGCCGGGTAAAGTCCGCAAGGCCTGCGTCGAACGCATCGCTCATTCCCATGCCGGACAGCACATCCTGCATTTCAAAGGCACTCCTGCTTTCAAATTTGGGGATTGCTGCGTTCACCACTGCTTCCTGCGCATCCCGAAGAGTGTTTTGAAGCTCACTGCCGGTAAGACCTGCAATGGCATCCTGAATTGAAATCCCCTCATCAGGCAGCAGAGCAGCTAAGGCATATTTGCGATCCGCATAGTATTTCATAAAGCCCGTGGCACTGCCGCTGTCAAGATACATGTGTTCACCGCCGTACATCATTTTCACGCTTTTTTTCTTTCCGGATACCGTGGTAAATGTGCCGTCCCGTACCTCGCCCTTCCTATAAATGTCCTCCCACTCAGCATCAAAGGCCAGGGCATTGACAAGGTACATCACAGCCTTTTCCGGAATTTTGTCCAGGATATCCGGGATCATGCCATCCGTGTTCCTGCTGACCCAGTGATTGATGTCCTTCCGTGTGGCATCGTCAAAAGCTGCCTTGTAGACAGATGCTCCATAGCAGTCCGCATTGATCTGAAGGAAATCCTTCTCCACCTTCAGCCTGTCGTCATCCCTGAACCAGATGGAATTGGCCAGGTGGACCTTGTATTTGTCGCCGGAAGAAAGATGATCCATATAGATGTGCAGATATTCATTCAGACTTGATACCGGAAGGCCGAAAACTTTCTCCATCTGTGCAAGGGTCTCGCCCTGCGCTCCATTGGCTGTCATGGCAAGGGCACACAGCACAGAGACAGGTGAAATCAATGGATTCTTAGCGCCGGTTGCAGTGTTTTGAAACAATTTCACAGAAAAATCAGCTATTGCATCCGTTTGTTCGTCAGTCAGGTAAGCGTCAATCATCTGATTGGGTTTTATGCCGTCCATGAGATCCGCTGCATGCACTTTATCCGTATCCGTACTGCAGCCGGTGAGGGAAAACATCATGGAAAAGAGGAACAGGAAATCAAGGACTCCTGCCGTTATCTGTCTTTTCATATAGTTCTGCTCCTTTCAATGGTTTTGAGTTTGTACGAGCCATCTTTCAAACAGTACTATTATTCTGCATACATCAGCTGTATGATACAAATACATCCCCACTGACTGACTTTATGCTGCAGGACACGGCAACATGACACAGATGCTTTGTCCAGTAAAGAGATAACCAGAGGTTCCAGGGATTTATCCCTGCAGGGCCGGACTCGTTAAGAGCATAGAGAAGGCTGTCCAAAATGCCGGGATTTATCCCTGCGGAATCAGGAACCGCACCGCAGACGGCACCACCTCAAAGGAAGTCCGCTCCACCATACTGCATTCTCCGTCCAGGTTCTGCGCCACCGGCTGAGCTGTCATGATCTCCATCCGTTTCCCGCGATGAAACGTCAGAATCCCGTCAAATTCCTTCGACTTCAAATGCTTGCCTGCCTTATAAAGGGAGATCAGCTTCGGAAGACGATGAAAAGCAGGCTTGCGGATCAGGATGAAGTCCAGAAGACCGTCGTCCGGAACCGCTTCCGGTGCAGCATGGTATCCGCCTCCGTAATAGCGTCCGCATGCGGCCACTGCCATCAGAAAACAGTCTTCATATCTCCTGCTTCCGTCGATGGTAATCAGCATCTCGTCTCCGATCCGGCCAAGAATCGTCCTGATCAGCCCCAGGTTATAGGCAGCCGGCCCGCTGAGAAAACGGAAACGTTTCAGCTTTTCCACTCCCAGGGGGATCTTAGCGTCCATGCCCACTGTGCAGAGGTTCATGGCATACTGGTCTCCCGAACGGATCATATCCACAACCCCGGGCTGCGCGTGAAGCTGCTTTTCCGGAGACAGAAAGTCCTCCATCGAACCAAATGTTTTGATGTAGTCATTTCCGGAACCGCATGGAAAAATGCCAACCGCTGCATTCTCTTTGCCGATCAGCCCCGAAGCGATTTCGCTCAGCGTTCCGTCGCCGCCAAAACCGTAAATTGCCACAGTGTCTCCCCTGGCTGCCTCCCTTTCGGCAATCTCCGTGGCATGACCCGGATATTTTGTTTCATACCAGGTGAAATCCACCTTTCGATCACAAAAAGCCGCCCGAACGGAGGGAAAAACCGTCTCCAGCGGGTTTCGGGTGCCCGCCTTTGGATTCACAATAAGAACACAGCGCAAAACTTCATCCCCCATCGCAATACTTTAACCCAATGGAACACGGAACAAACTGAAAATGCAAACAAAAGTGTAAAAGCAGATACCCTATCGGAAAACCGAGCCAATATCGAAGCAATACACAAATACAAATATAAATCACAGTTATTATACCATTTTATATGAAGACGAGCCATAAAAAATTTTAAAGGTAATGCGAAGAAACATTTCCTGTTACAGGGAATAAAAAAGAGCCATGGAATTCCATGACCCTTTTTTGTTCCCTCTTTTGTCTTGCTCTGTTCCCCTGTCTTTCCCTGCTCTCCTGTCTTTCCCTGCTCTCCTGTCTTTCCCTGCTCTCCTCATCCATTTCCGGTTTATACCGGATCGCTGGTGACTTCATCCGACGGATTCAGCCACTGGGTATGAAATACACCGGGTTTGTCCAGCCGCCGATAGGTATGAGCGCCAAAGTAATCCCGTTGGGCCTGAATCATATTGGCCGGCAGGGTTTCCCTCCGGTAGCTGTCAAAATAGGACAGAGCGGAACTGAAGGCCGGTACCGGAATCCCCAGATTGACAGCTTTGCTGACCACCAGACGCCATCCGGACTGGGCTTTCTCCACGGCATCCCGGAAGTACGGAGCCAGGAGCAGATTGGTCAGATTGGGCTGCTCGTCAAAGGCGTCCTTGATGGTCTGCAGGAACTGTGCCCGAATAATGCACCCTCCCCGCCACATCAGGGCGATGTCGCCAAAATTCAGATCCCATCCATATACCTTCGAAGCTTCCCGCATCATGGCAAAGCCCTGGGCATAGGAACAGATCTTGGATGCGAACAATGCCTGCCGGATGGCCTCGACAAACTCCTCCTGGACCCCGTCAAATTTGCCTGCCGGTCCGACCAGTATTCTGGATGCCTCTTTGCGCTCTTCCTTCACGGCAGAAGCACAGCGGGCATATACCGCTTCTGTAATGGTGGGAGCGGAAATTCCCAGATCCAGAGCCGCCTGGCTGGTCCATTTGCCGGTTCCCTTCTGGCCGGCCGTATCCTGAATCACATCCACCATGGGCTTTCCGGTTTCCTTATCCACCTTGGACAGAATATCCCGGGTGATCTCAATCAGATAGCTGTTCAGTTCCCCCTTGTTCCACTCGTCAAATACATCATGCATTTCCTTTGCGGACATCCCCAGGGCGTGCTTCATGATATAGTAGGCTTCGCTGATGAGCTGCATATCACCGTATTCAATGCCGTTATGAACCATTTTTACAAAATGGCCGGCGCCGTCGTTTCCCAGCCACTCACAGCAGGGAGTACCGTCTTCCACCTTCGCGGAAATCTTCTGAAGAATGGGAGCCACATGGAGCCACGCTTCTTTCGAACCTCCGGGCATAATGCTGGGGCCTTTCAAAGCGCCTTCCTCACCGCCGGAAACACCAGTTCCAACATAGAGAAGTCCTTTTGCCTCCACTTCCCTTGTCCGGCGTATGGTGTCCGGGAAGTGGGAATTTCCGCCGTCAATGATGATGTCCCCCGGCTCCAGACAAGGAATCAGTTTTTCAATGAAGTCATCCACCGGTTTGCCGGCCTTGACCATCAGCATGACCTTGCGGGGTTTCTTCAGGGAACTTACCAGTTCCTCAATGGAATAAGCGCCGATGATGTTCCTGTCCTTCCCCCTGCCTTCCACAAAACGGGTGACCTTTTCCACAGTCCGGTTGAATACTGCCACGGTAAAACCCTTGCCTTCCATGTTCAGCACCAGGTTTTCCCCCATAACTGCCAGACCAATCAAGCCGATATCTGCTTTTTTCATACCTTGTATCCTCCTCCGTTGCGTCCTTTTCATTTTTGTCCATCGTCTTTTGTCAGTTTTCGGCATTCCTTCTGATTCGAATTTTACGGACTCAATCGAATGCCTTTCCTGCCTTCCTGCCTGCAACCCTGCTTACCGGTTTTCCCGGATTGTGATCCGAATGTTCCCCGCTGCTTCCTCTCCCGGCCTCAGGCAGATTGTCCCGGTATCGTCCACGCCCGACTCTGCCATATTGAACCCGTTGTTGCAGTTGGTAACCGGCTCAATGGCGAAAAACGGCTTGCCTGGCGGAGCATACAGAATGAGATTCTCAAAGACCGGATCCGCTTCCATGGTCATGGCAACGCCGCTGCCCGGCCATTGGACCATCACGCTGCCTTCCCCGGCACGAAAGCAGTTATCCACAAGCCGATCCTCTCTCAGAATCCTTTCTTCGGAAAAGTCCAGTTCCCGGGGTACCGGAATCCACTTCCCGGTGGGAATGGGCGTATTTCCCGGGTAAAGCCCTTTCACCGGCAATTTCACCAGAACCCTGTCATCCTGCTCCGTCAGCTTCCTGGAAAAATAGGGGTGGGTGCCAAAGCCAACAGGCATCACTTCTGATCCTTCGTTTCGGATACAAAAGCGAATGGTAAACACATTGCCGCTCAGGCGAAACATCATTCTACAGGAAAACGGCCAGGGCCAGTTGACATTCTCCTGCTCTCTGCTGTCCAGACCTACCTCCAGCTGCTGCCCGTCCTCCGACCGGACTTTCCACGGCATATCCCGGACGACTCCATGAATGGCATGACCATCCGCATCGTTCCGGAAAAGCGAAAGGGTTTTTCCCCTGAAATGCAGGATCCCATTCTCAATCCGATTCGAATAGGGCATCAGGTGAAAGGAAGAAAAGGCACCGGGATCCTTTGCCTCCATTGCCCCCTGCGGGGTGGGACGCATGATGTCCACCCACTTTCCGTTTAAAAGAAAGCGCATGGAGCAAATGGAAGATCCGACTTCCGGACAGACAGATACCGCTGTCTGATCGTTTCGGATTGTCCGTAAATTCATTGCTGCTCATCCTCCTGAATGATTACTGAATAATAATTACTGAATCATTATATCCTACTCTTGTTTCTCCTTTTTATCCTGCTGTTCTTTGGGCTTGTGATCCGGGAAGAAATGCTCCCTCAGTGCCCAGAGTCCCACTGCCGGATTACTGATGTAGTAAATGGTCCCGCCGTCCTCCAGCGTATGGAACCCATCCGTCAAAGTTTCAGGATTGTACTTTTTGACTGCCTCGCGGTAGGGCATATAATGAAAGTTGACGCCTTCCACTTCCTCCCGGGTCAGCTTTTCCACCGCGTAGGTAATACGGAACCTGCCGTCGGAAGAGCCATGAATCAAATGGGCGGCCACGGAAAGATTGCTCTTCAGTCCCTCATCGTTTTTCTGATAGAGGTCCAGGACCTTTTTCCTGCCCACATAGCCATATTTACGGATAAACCGGTCGTTTCCGGGATCCTCCCCGAACTGCCGGACCCCCGGTGCCAGTATGATCAGATCCCCGTCGTCCGCAATGGCCATCCTTGTGCGATAAATGGCCTTGTTGCCCAGCCAGGTGCTTTTGAATTCGGAAGGATCCAGATAAACGACGACTTTCTGAAAAGGCTGGTCCACAAAGGTCAGATTCTTCTCCTGACTCAAAGCCACCGCTTCCTCAAATATCCTGCGTCCCCGCCCGATAAAAAGTCCGTTCATCCGTTGACGACCTTCTGTCCTGGACGTTACGGTCAGCACATACAGCAGCGGGATATCCTTCAAAAACTTCTGCTCGGCATAATCAAAGACCCGGCGGACCGGGGTCTCATCCCGCCCCATCATCCGCTCCAGGCCATAGATGGCTCCCAGCATATGGCTTTTATTGATCATTTGAAAACCGCCGCAGCCCACCAGAATGTTCTTGGTATAGTTGGCCATCCCCACCACTTCGTGAGGAACGACCTGCCCCAGGGAAATGATCAGATCATAGGAAGGATCCACCAGACGTTTGTTTACCTGAACATCAATGGAATAATCGATGAGTCCGTCGGAAACCTCCCGGACGAACGAACCGGGCACCTGCCCCAGAGTCACCACATCAGTACGCCAGTTATGTACCAGGAATCGCTCCCTGGGAATGTCGGCCCCGAACATTTCGGTGATTTCCTCATTGGTCATGGGCATATGGGTGCCCAAAGCCGGCATGATATCCACATGACAGGCAGGAGAAAGCAATTTATAGTACAGATTTGTCAGCTTTCCCGTGCCGGAATGAAACCGGGTAAAATCGGGCGGCAGCAGCAGGACCTTTTGAAGCGGCCTCCCGTACTGTTCCCGGTATCGGACCAGGGATTCGGAAAGGGATTCCTTCAGGACACTGTCCGTCAGGCCCCCGTCATCCTTTCGGATTATTTCAACCATAATCAATGTACCACCTTTCCGGATGCAATATGGATTTCCGGTCCTCCGAAAAAACTCTTTGTCCGTATCTTGGACTTGTTCTTTTTCAAGGCAGCCTGGCAGCTTTTCAGGCCGCCGATTGTTTCGGCCTGGTATGTAAGCGCTTACAAAGATTATAGCACAGATGGATATTACGGTCAAAAATTTCATTCGTTCTCCTTCACGAAAACATTCATCACCGGCCAGGCAGGATCCGCATAAAAGCGATGACCGCCATTCCCTACTACAAGTCGGCAATGGTCTTCCACGCCTGCCACACGGAACAGGGACCGGGCCAGTTCATAGCTTTTTTTTGCTCCGGATAACGGAAAAATGGGATCGTCTTTTCCCGCAACGATTTCCAGATAACGCGGCGCGATCAGGCCTGCCAGATCCCCCATTTCAAAGTATCGGCGGATGCCGGGAATATAATTGCAGGTACAATGATGTCTGGCGGCGATGGAATCCTCGTAGGTACAGACTGCACTGCCTGACATGACATAGGAAATACGGGGCTCCAGGCATCCGGCGTAAAAAGCTGCCGTTCCTCCTCCCGAATTTCCCATGCAGATAATTTTATGGGCATCCACCATTGAAAAATGTTTCTCCAGTACATCAATCGCCCTCTGGATATCCCACACCCGTTCCCCCATCGTGGTCCTTCCGATCAAAAGAGCCGTCATGGTGGAATTCTGGCAGTCGGGCCCTTTTTCCGTCCCGCCGCACTCCCCAAAATTCCTTTGCTCCATCGCCAGGGCACAATAACCTTCCCTCACCGCGCGGATGGCAAAATCCTGGTCCTCTCCGACAGCGGATCCTTCCTCCCCCGGATCCGCATGCTTTGATCTGCCCAGGGAAAGATGCATCCCCGTGGTATGCCCCTGCAGACATATTACTACAGGCAGGGGCTCCGCTTTCCCCTTTGGCACCAGCAAATGACAGGGAACAAAATATCCTTCCTCACTTTGAAATCGAAAACGGATCTCCCGGTATTCTTTCCTCTCCTTCGCATATTCCATGGTAAACTGATCGGCACATCTTTCAAAAGGCAGACCCAGCAGCTCCATAAGCTTTTGTCCGGCTTTCTCCTGCCAGCTCTCAAATGGCTCCTTCCCATCATAACGCATGGACGGTACCATTTTTGCCAGCAGGGATTGATTATGCTCATACGGTGTCATATACTTCATTTTTGCACCCCTCTCCCTTCTCCTTTTTCTGCTGCACTCTTTCGTATCTTTCCTGTCGCTTTTACTGTGTTGGTGTCCTTGTTGATTGCAATCAAATTTTCTTTGACTCCCGCTTAATGCAGGAAAGACTCAAATCCCATTTCCTGCTTATCCCTTTTCCCGGGTTGCATCTTTCATGGACAGGCCGGTACCGTAATCCAGCTGCCGGTCCTCAAAGTAAGGATCTTCCTCCCGCTGGCGCGTCATCAGCGTATAGTCCCAGGTTGCCGGGGAGGCATCCTCCCTCCAGGGACGCCTTTCCCAATAATATCCGCGAAACGGATCGCGGGTCTCGTTCATATGCTGCAAAAGAACATCATGAAGCTGATTGCGAGTCTTCCTGTGCCGGGCGGAATGAATGAGATTCTGCATTTCCCCCGGATCCTCCTGCAAATCATACAGTTCATCCCCGCATAACAGGTTGATTGTCAACTTGTACCGCCCGTCAAATACGGTGCGCAGGGGCTGAAAGCCACCAAACCCGTCGTGATCCACTTCATATCGGCCAAATTCCATAAACACATAATCATTGGTCCGCACAGTCGGATCCGCAATTTCCCTGAGGATGCTCTTTCCCTCCAGCACAGGTGGAACGACAGCATCCATCATTTCCAGAATGGTCGGTGTCAGATTGATATGAGAAACGGGATGAGGATCCACTTGTCCCCGGGGCACCCCTTTCCCCTTTATAATCAGAGGAATCCGGGTGATCTCATCATAGGCACAGGGACCTTTCCCCGTCAGGTTATGGGAACAGAGCATATCACCGTGGTCCGAGGTATAAATGACAACCGCATCCTTCGCATACTGCTCCACCGCATCCATTACCCGGCCAATCTCATGGTCTATATAGCTGTTGCATCCAAACAGAAACGGCGCGCGGATACGAAAATCCGACTTGTCCCTTTCCATCTGTTTCCTTCCCCAGACCTTTTGGTGCTCCGGTTTCTCCCGCATGTCATCATACACATTATCGCTGATGGGAAATGCATAGTCCTGATACATTTTGGAGTAAGGCATCGGGCAAATGGAAGGGGCGTGGGGTTCATCATAGGAAAGAACCAGGAAAAAATCCTCACTTTGACAGTGCTGCAGAAAATCAATGGCCCGGTTGGTGCATCGGTGCCCAAAGGTGAAGGTCTCTGGAAAGTCCCGGCTCAGCATGAGATTTGCATTCCGGGAATCCAGACGTTCCTGATCCGTCAGCTCCTCCAGGTAGTTTCTCATATCATACCAATAGGCAGGATCCCAGCCATCGGGACATTTGCCCAGGCCAAAATAATCCCCTCCGTCCAGATGGAACTTTCCGATATATGCCGTATGGACTCCTTCCTTGGAAAGCCGCTGCCCAATGGTCCTCGCATTATTGGAAAGGCCGGAGCTGTTTGCCCAGCTGCCCACGGAATGCGGGTATTGGCCGGTAAAAATGCCAGCGCGGGCAGGCTGGCATACCGGCTGTGTCGTATACGCCCGGTCATATCGGATCCCTTCCCCCGCAAGCCGGTCCAGATTGGGCGTCCTCAGCCCGGTTTTTCGGTAGCACCCAAGCATATCCCAGCGTTGGGTGTCGGTCATGATAAAAACGATTTTCCGACTTTTCAGCATCGTACTTTTTCCTCCTGTTTGAATTCTTTCGGATGTCTTATCCTCAGTAGTTCTGCCCCCTCTTTCCTTCCTGTGGCCTCCAGTCGTTTGATATATTGCTTCAAATGGCCCCTGGCATGATATGGTCCGCCTTCCAGCAGGACCGTTGACAAGGGATCCACGTCACTGTCTGCCGTCATCCGCATATCCTGCTCCCAATCCACCAGATATCGGCATGCGGCGGCGCAGAGATCCGGACGCTTGCCGGCGAGATTCTTCTGTTCGTGGTAATCTTCCCGAATATTGAACAGCATCTCTTTTTCAAATAAATGGAATCCATCATGATATGTCCGGATATAAAGATAATCGTCAAACCGGACAGATCGCTGACAGACATGGGCACATTGTGAGAGAACCAGATAATCCCTTCCACATTCCGCACCGGTCTTCAGTGCCTTTGCGAAACTGCGCCCATCCCACTTTTCATATGGTTCCCTTTTCATCAAATCAGAAAGGGTAGGTAAAAGGTCCAAATGATAATGCAGCCCTTTGTCCACCTGGCCGCCCTTGCATCCGGGCCATTTTATGATCATGGGGATGCGGGTTGTGATTTCATCCGCCGTGGCATGCTCTTGATAAATGCCAAGTTCCCCGAGGTTTTCTCCGTGATCCGAGGTAACAATAATTGCAGTGTCTTCATACAATCCCTTATCCTTCAACAGATCCAGTATTTGGTTTATCCTGCTGTCCATGTACAAAACGCCCACATCGTATCCGTCGAACACCTGCCGGACTTCCTTTAGATCAGAGGCTTTGCCCAGCTGACGGGGGAACCCGGCCGGTGCTGTGTCCACGTACATGCCAATCTCATTTGTGCCATGGGGACCCACATCCTTAAGATGCTTCGCAAAAACTTCCTCTGTAATCCATTCGGGAGCGGGATCTTTTTCAAAGGGGCTTCCCATTTCCATAGGAGCGCGGGATGGAGTATGCGGATCCCAGAAATTTACATGCAGGAACCAGTTTTCCTTTTCCGCGTTTCGCTCAAGCCAGTCCATCGTCGGAGACAGGATTTCATCGGCTGTTTCTCCGCCGCTTTTTCCTGTATTGATGATTTCGTTCAGTCCGGCATTGAACCAAAATGCGGAATGCCTTTCCGCGAACGGGCTGACAGAAGCTGTATGCATTCCCGCTTTCCGAAAAATATTGAATAAATTATTTTCCATCTGAGCATCCTTAAAATCCCTGTCGGAACCGGTCAGTCTTAGATCCGCAGCCAACCCGCCATGGTTGACCACTCCATTATGTATGCCAAATCTGCCTGTTGTCAAAGCAGCCCGTGAAGGCAGGCAAGGTGCATCGGAGCAATGATAGTTTTCAAACCTTATGCCTTCCTCAGCGATCGAATCGATTGCCGGAGAGGTCTTTCTGGAATACCCGTAACAACTTAAATGATCCGGCCGGAGAGTATCCAGGTCGAGCATTAAAACTCTCATAAAACCGCATTCTCCCTTCCGTATTGGTTTCGTCCTTTTTCATTATATATCCGATGCCTGGGCTTGCCAAGGATTAGGCGATGTCCAGGCATTCGAAAGGGAACTGCCGGGAAAAACAGCAGCGTAGCGTACTACAAAGCCTAAAAGCTGGTATAATAATCATGAAAATCATAAATGAGGGAGGAGAAAAACAAAATGAGAAAGAACTTTGGAAAACACACATGGTTTTATCCCATGCCAGTGCTGATTATCGGATCTTATGACGAAAATGGAAATGCCAACGCCATGACAGCTGCATGGGGCGGGGTCTACGATACCAATCAGGTCATGCTCTGCCTGAGCAGGGATCACAAGACGACCAGGAACATCCGGGCAAAAGGTGCCTTTACTGTCAGTTTTGCTGATGCCGCTCACGTGGCGGAGTCCGACTATCTGGGGATTGTATCCGGCAATGAGGTACCGGATAAATTGCAGCGTGCCGGACTTCACACGGAGAAAAGTGAGTTTGTGGATGCTCCGGTCATTTCGGAACTGCCCATGACCCTGGAATGCCGGCTGCTTAAATTCAATGAGGACGTCAATGTGATTGGCGAAATTGTCAATATCAGCGCCGACGAACGCATCCTCGGCGAAAATGGTGAAATTGATCCGGCCAGGCTGGAGCCCATCTCCTTTGACGGGGTTCACAACATCTATCTGAAATCAGGCGAAAAGGCAGGCACAGCTTTTCAGGACGGAAAGGCCCTGCAATAAGCACTGCCGGATTGACTCTCAGGGAAAGCTCGATATCGGGCTCTCCCTTTCCTTTTTATTGTCATATCCTTCATATCTTCTTCCAATTATACTGTCCCATGCTTTATTTCTCCCTTTTTCATGAAAGCCTTTCATGTATTCGATGTTATCGTCCTATATACTTTATTTTGGGTGTCTACCGGACCGTGGGGCGGAATAGATTAGTACAGGAGGTGCATTTTCATGAAACGTCCGGACCGGCATCCACGGAATGAAACAATCAGGGAAATGGCCAAGCCGTTTTTCTCCGTCCTCGTACTTGCAGTTGTGCTGGTTTCCCTGTATGTCAGCAGCTACATTCCGTTTGACCGCTATGTATGCAAACAGATTGAAGCATTCAACTCCATTGAAACCGGTGAAAACGCCAATAGCGGCACGAATTCAAACCCTGTGCAAACAGGCATAGGCACAGGGACAGTCAAACCTGCGGCAAGCAAGGACGTCAGAACAGACGATACCGGAAAGGCCGAAAAAGTGGAACATTACGGATACATCCAGCCGCAGGTGGTGGATGGCTTTTCCGAGGAACCGATCCGGGGGGCCACTGTGGTGATTCCCGAAATCAACCAGAAATTTGTGACCGCTGAGGATGGATATACGGCTTCGATCCGGATTCCGATACAGGAAGACGAACATTTTGAAAAGATCCAGCCAAAACCCTGGAGCGAGGTTACGGTCCTTGTATATTGCCCGGACTACATAGAATATGCCCTTTTTCAGACTCATGTATGGGAAAGCCAGTCCAGAAAGGGACCGAAGATATTGCTGTTTCCAAAGGAAAAAGGCAAGGAAAATGAGCCCTTTGGCGTAGTGGAGGGCCCACATCGTATCTGGATCAAGGAGTTGGTGGAAAAATACCGGCCGAAGAAATAGGGCCGTGGAATTCAGCCGCTGAACCCTTCCCCCGTCACCTCTCTTACATCAGCTACCAGGATAAAGGCAGCGGGATCAATCTCATGGATCACACCCTTCAACTCGGCTATCTGCGTCCGGTTGACCGCGCAGAGTATAACATCTTTTTCCTTGCCGGTATAAGCGCCTTTTCCGCTCAGCAAGGTAGCTCCCCGGTCCAGTTCCTTCAAAATCCATTGGGAGATTTTCTCGGAGTGGTCCGATATGATGAAAACGGCCTTGGCCGTATTCAGGCCTTCCTGCACCAGATCCACCACTTTTGAACTCAGTGCCAGTGCCACAACAGCATACAAACCCTGGCTGGGCCCCAGGAAAACACCCGCCAGCACTACCACGGACAGATCCACCATAAACAGCACCAGACCGACGGAAATGGATGAAAAATGCTGATGGATCAGTTTGGCAAGAAGATCCGTCCCGCCGGTGGTGGCATTCATGCGAAAAATAATGCCAAGACCCAGCCCCATCATAATTCCGCCGTAGATGGAGGCCAGAAGGCTGTCGTCGGTAAGTGCCGGTACCTTGATCAGGTCAATGAACACCGAAAGAAGAATGGTGGCAAGCAGGGTGCGGATTCCAAATACTCCTCCCAGCTGCCGAATCCCGGCTAAAAACAGAGGGATATTCAGAATCAGGGTCGTGACACCAACCGGGAAGCCAAACACAAAATGGAAAACGGAAGCAAGTCCGCTTAATCCGCCCGGTGCGATTTGATTGGAAATAAAGAAAAAATTAAAGGAAAGGGCCGTCAGAAGAGAGCCCAATATAATCAGAAGATATTCCTTTATGATGCCTTTGTTTATTGTTTTCCTGTTTTTCATATATAATAAAAAGTACTCCTTTACTGCTAAGTATCCTGTCCACGTTATTATACCATTTTCAGCGTGGCATGGAAAGAATCATGCCCCGGAGGCTTGTCCCAAATCAAAAAGGATTGTAAGTCAGGTTCCCTTACAATCCCTCATCA
>ENA-UOOK01002407-UOOK01002407.1-fermentation-metagenome-genome-assembly--contig:-NODE-2407-length-23158-cov-10.198243_pt1 | contig 23158 bp, 19 predicted proteins | sample MGYA00245777_ERZ724023 | MGnify/ENA primary metagenome ERZ724023 (study PRJEB28704, sample SAMN03018312) | fermentation metagenome | biome: anthropogenic terrestrial biome; feature: soil...
TTCCATCCGGATACTGCCATAATCGTTCAGATGATTCACAATGGTATGGGCGGCAGTAATAACAAGGATAATCTGGCTCGACTCGAAAAACAAAAGCTTCACTACATCTGTGCCTTATCTCTGAGTGCTTGCAAAGATCTGTACGATATAGCCCTTGAATCCTACGAAGCGATTAGCCTTCAGAAACAAGATATGTTGTGCTATCGGCTGCGCCGGGAAATCTGGGGACAGCAGCGAGAGTGCCTTCTGCTTTATAGCCCCAAGCTTTATGAGGGTCAGATGAGGGAAATGGAAAACAATCTGATCAAAAATCAAGCAAGGCTGGCTGAGCTGGCACTAAAGGTCCAATCAAAAAATTCACGGATCAAAAAGGATCCGGAGTCGATCAAGTCAAGGATAAAAAACGAAATTAAAGGGTCTCACCAAAATGAGCTGTTCGAGATAACTATACAGGGAGAAACGGTTGTGACTGGTTTCTCCTGGAAGATTAATCAGGACAAGAAAAGTGAAATCATCACCAAGTATTTTGGCAAGAAACTACTAATCTCCGACCATCAGGTCTGGAGTACACAGGAAATCCTTGAAACATACAATAACCAGTATCTCATAGAAAAGATATTCAAGGACACCAAAAATCCGCACCATTTTGCCATCCGTCCTCAGTATCATTGGACGGATATGAAAATGCGTGTTCATATCTTCTGTTGTTTGATCGGATTGATTTTGACCGCCTTGCTGCGAAAAGAATTGCTTGGTCATGGAATTGTCATAGAAAATGATGCGCTGATTGATGAGCTGACTAAAATACGCAAGTGCTTGGTGTTCAAGAAAACAAGTAAGAACAAATCCGGACTGAAAATTGAGAAGCATCTCGAAATGATGGATGATAAGCAGGCGCAGATATGGGAAGTAATCTCATCGCTGTAAACCTGTTATACTATACATGGGTCTAATTTGAAACCCTTTGTTTTCAAGGGCTTCAGCAGTTTTTCATTTATTAAGTAGGAAACTCACGCTAGGAATAAAGAACTTATGCGAGTATTTAAAGATGTTAAATTGGTTGAGCAACTTGGTTCTGGTGTTCAAAGGATATTAAAAGTATATGATAAAAGTATATTTAAATTTAGCCCAAACTTTTTAAGAGTAAGCTTCCCAATTAAAAATGTCGGTGAGAATGTCGGTGAGAATGTCGGTGAGAAAATAATTAAACTAAACAGTACCCAAAAAAGTATTATAAGCCTAATTAAGCACGACAAGGAGATTACTCAGGCAGAATTAAGTAAAAAGTTAAATAAAACTATTAGAACAGTTGAAAGAAATATGAAAAAGTTGCAAGAGAGCAAGGTTATTTCTCGTATTGGTTCAGATACAGCTGGTTATTGGGAGATTGTAGAGTAACTTGGTTAAGAATTTCTTACAGACCCTCAGGCTGATGCAGAGGAAGCGAAACGCTAATACGGGATAGAGCTTGTGGATATGGATACAATCAAAGATGCGGTGAAATGGGAAAATATTTTGTGGTATAATGGTATGAGAAAATAGAAATTAATGATGTCGGTGAGATTGTAGCAAAGCTCGAAAACTTAGTTTAATTTTATAGAAATTCAAGAAGAAACCCGAGTTATGCCCTGTATAAAACATTGGAATCAATTGATACCAAAAATGTTGACAGATACATTGGGGAGTGTTATAGTTAAGGTGAAAAACGCTGAAGAAAAAAAGAGGATCGAAACAAGACTAGAAGTGCAAACTTATATAGATAGATTGAGATATGCGATAGAAAGTGGTTCTGCGACTATTAATTTTCAAAGGGAAAGACAAGTTGATAGAAACCGTGATAAGGAACATACTAATCGATATACAATGTCAAAACTATTTCCAAATGAAGATGAAGTTGAAGTTTTAAAAAGGGAACTCACCAAGTTATCGATAAGGGAATACATTGAAACAGTAAAGGATATTAGATTCTCGAATAAGTCTGAGATGAGGGTATTTGGGAAGCAATATGAAGAGAAAGACGTCTACATTAAGATAAGAGTAGAATTAGTCAGTGTTACGCATGCAAGTGGTAACAATTATGTTCTTGTAATGTCATTTCATTTCTCAGAAATGGAATTTAAAGAATCAGACTTTCCATTCGGGAAAAGTTGGGGTGAAAATAATGAATAAAATAAAAAGTGAAAGAAGATTATGCTTAATTTGTATGGAAGAGCACGAAGTAGATACAGTAGAGGTAACAGAAACTGAAATTTTTAAGAATGAAGACGTTTCTTTTACGGCAACCTACGAATATTGCTCTAATACAGATGAATACCTTGAAACAGAAGAAATGATTAAGGCAAATAGTCTAGCTATGAAAGATGCCTATAGAGGGAAAGTAGGCTTGTTGACTTCTGCAGAAATCGTCGTACTAAGGGGAAAATATGATGTAAGTCAAAAGGATTTTTCGGAAATTCTCGATTGGGGACGAGCAACCATAACTAGATATGAAAACCATCAGGTTCAAGACCGTGCTCACGATGATGTGCTTAGAAAAATTGATTATGATCCTAAATGGTTTTTAGAAATGCTAAAAAGAGCTAAAGAACGTATAACGGATAAAGCTTTTATAAAAAGTTATCACAAAGCAAGCGAGCAATATAAGAAAAAACAAAACCAATATTTGATGGACTCGATTCAAGCAATTTATGCGGATATAGAAGATGAGGAGCTAACAGGCAGAGCGGTGCTGAATTTAAACAAAGTTGTGGAGATGATAAACTATTTGGCTTCAAGAGTAACAAATCTTCACAAGGTAAAATTAATGAAGATGCTTTGGTATTCGGATAGTCTTCATTATAAAAGAGAAGGTAGAGCTATTAGCGGTTTAGCATATAGTGCTCTTCCAATGGGGGCTGTTCCAGAAGGTTATGAACAGATAGTATTACTAGATGGTGTGAAGTATGATACTGTTTGGTATGGAGAAAATGTGGGGTACAGATTTAAGACATCACCTGGGTTTGAGATTAGAGAATTAACTAGGTCTGAGGTTGAAGCATTAGATGATGTAATTCAACAGCTTGGGAATTTAAATACAGATGAAATTGTGCATAAGATGCATGGAGAAGAGGCGTATAAATGTACTGACAGTAACTGTCTTATACCTTTTTCATTTGCAGAGAGGTTAACTATAGATTAATGAATAGAATATTAATTACATGCATAATTACTTGATTACCTACCATCCGGATCTCATTTTTTAAATCAACATACATTTTTCCATCAATTCAAAAAATTTATCATCCATATATTTCACCTGTCAAATATTCATCATGGGGATTTTGTATTTTTAAACGGTGTGTTGAATTGCTTTCTTCATTTCTTCACCTCTTAAATCAGAGTATATATCAATATTTATTCGAGTATAGTTGGAGAAGTATCCGTTCTTTGATTCACATTAGGTATATCAAGATTTATTTCTACCGGAACACTATTTCAGCAAGAAATCTAATGTTTTTGCTGTAGAAACCCAAATCGAAGTTTGGATTCTTGAAAGAAACCAAAATAATCTTTGAAAAACAAGTTAAATATTTGGGTTGCTATTCACAAAAACATCGCCATATAAATTGGAAGGTGAATAATGTCATCTTTGATTTTTACATCCTTGGTGTAGAGGATATATGAATTCCCTATTTTGGATAAAAACTTCCTTTTGAACTTATCCAAGGATGAGTGTGATTTATAGCTGGCGGACTTAACCTCGACGGGTGCGATAGTTTTTTTCTCGGTTATAAGAAAATCTATTTCCATATGGTTCTCCTGATGTACCTTATCATACCGAGAATAGAAATAGAGCTTATGCCCGTTTCTGCGTAGCATTTGAGCCGCAATATTCTCCATGAACATACCTTCATTAATACTTAGTTTATCAAAAAGAATAGCTTTGTATAAATCATTTTCTATATATGGTCTGTCATTAAAGGTATGAGTTATCAGAAGACCGGTATCACCCATATAGCATTTTTGTGTTGTATAATCAGCACTCATTGAAAGCCCTATACCGGGATCGGTTACATTAAAGCAAGTGTTAACCACCATTGATTCGTTAAGCCAGATAAAAGAATCCTCATAGCTTCTGAAACGAGCCTGCTTTGAGATGGAGGATAACCGGTATTTTTTTTCTTTTTTTGAAAGCTGACCAGGTATTCCTTCAAATATTGCGAAAACCTTATCTTCATAGCCCTCAGCGAACTTGGAAACATCATTTCGATATAGCGTTAAGATTCGCCGCTTGACCATGTCGACAGCTTCAAAGTCTTTTGTCTTGATATATTCCAGAACTGCTTGTGGCATTCCGCCTACAAGAATGTACTGTCGGAAGTCATTCATAATTTTTCTATGGAGAGCCTGACCTAACGGAGCCTTTGAATCAAAGCATTGTTTGATAAGAGGACCGGTCATATTGTCGCCTAATGCCCACAGAAACTCTTCAAAATCAAGCGGGAACATTTCAATATGTTCTTCCTCAGAAGGGATAATAATATCCTTAACATTCTTTTTCAAGCTGATCAAAGAACCCGTTTCAATATAATCGTACCTACCGTCGGCTACAAGATATTTAATAAGCTGTCTTGCACGAGGAAACTGCTGCACCTCATCAAATATTATGACAGACTCCCTTTTATGTAGAGGTTTGGAGTAGAATACCGATAGTTTTGCAAAAAACAAATCAAGGTTGTAACTATCATTTTTAAATAAATCTAAGATATCATTCGGGGCATTACCAAAATCAATAATAATATGGCTTTTATATTCGTTCTGGGCAAACTGCTCACAAATAAAACTTTTTCCAACACGCCTTGCGCCATCTATCATCAAAGCGGTAGTGCCGCCGCTCCTGTTTTTCCATGACAGCAAAGCATCGTATATTTTCCTTTTCAATATGGGGGAACTTCCTTTAATACTCATTGCTCATCTCCTACATCAAGTATTCCTTAATATATGAATTTTAACACATAGCTCACGAAAAGACGAGTATTAAATTTCAAAATATGCACGAAAAGACGAGTATATAATATCAAAATACGCACGAAAGGACTAAAAAGGCACGAGGTTAACTCTAGCCGGTTGAAATTTATACCCTACGTTTACCGCCTTTAAGTACAGTTATCTAAACTCTTAACCTTCAGAACAGTATTTTAAGTAATAATATATTGATAAGACATTTCTTTAGGCAGTAGGAAATTTTTTCTTGACACGAACACTAGTTCGATATATACTTGTTTTATAATACATGTTAAACTAAGTATGAGAGAAGGATTTAGATGGAGCATTTATGGCTAAGAGAAGCAGAGACTGGGTATGATGCACCGAATAAAGGAATTTGAGCTTTTTAAGAATTGGTTTGCGAATATTATTATGAGAGGAACAGAACCTGAAAATCGTGATTTAATGAATAAAATTATAGAAGAAAGCAAGGAGGTAGAGACAATGGTATACAATCTAGAGCTTACGTTAAAAGAAGAACGCTTAAAGAACAGAGAAGAGGGTAAAATTGAAGGTAAAATTGAAGGTAAAATAGAAGGCAAAATAGAAGGCATTCTTGAACTGCTGCAGGAGCTGTCAGATAGCATACCGGAAGAACTGGAGCGCACCATAAGAGTTCAGAAAAGCATGGAGGTTTTAAGCTCATGGCTTAAATTAGCTGCAAAGGTGGATAGCGTTGAGGAATTCGCCAAAAGAATCAAGAATTGATATCCTCCTATCCGTTCTGTGATTCACATTAGGGTATATCATGATTTATAAATGCAAGATGTACACCATCTAGATTTTTTGTATTTTGGTAATAAAAGAGTCTAATGGTTGCATTACAATTTATGCCTTGAGCGAAGAGAAAGGAATACCTCTCCATTATTAATCATGGGGATTTTGTATTTTTATCAGATCACCCACAGCATTTTTTATATTTTTTCCCGCTTCCACAGGGGCAGGGATCATTTCTACCTATTTTTGGTGTTTCACGCACATAGGGCATCTGTTTTGGATGGTCGTCCTGATCATCATCCCAATAATCATCACAATAATCATCCCAGTCGTCATCCAAATAGTCTTCTGCGTCAGCATCGTCATCGGCTTCCATCTTCTTATAAATTCTCATAACCTCAGGATTCATCTGGATTTGCTTGAATTTTGCTTTTTCCATTTTTGCGGCTTCATAAGGCTTTTGTAAGGTATTAAAAAAGTCCCCGAAAAATTCATATAAAGCCGGATATTCCCTTTTTATATACAACAAGTTGCTTTTAAGTTCGTTGCGGATTGATAGCAGCATGTATTCACTGACTAATCTGCAGCAAATATATTCTTCCCTGCTTTCAAACCCATATCTGCCTTCTATATAAGGAGGCAGGAAACATACTATATGTTGATACAGTGTTGAATTTATTTTGTCTTTCTCATCATCCACAAACTGGTTGTATTGCGGAATGATTAATTGCAGCTCACGGGTATCAAAAAGTATTTGATCCAGCTTTTTGCTCTCCTGCGGAATTAATATTTTCACTCGTTCAATCAGTTTTTCTGTAAAAGAAAGCTCTTCAAACATATGGATAATTTCCACCAGTTTATGAAGAAACCAGCCGACACTTTCCTTTTCATCTCCGCCTGCATGTTCTGCCACGTCAATGATCTGATCAATCTGATCAAGGATAAGCTGTCGGGGCTTGTTCATATAATAACTCAAATGGATGCGTTTAAACATAAGACTTATAGTATCACTATTGTTTTCTTTTGCTATACCAATGGCTTCCTCAACCGCTCCATAAGCGTAATCATAATAACCATGATTTAATAAAAGGTCGATCCAGCCATGCCATATGGACATATTCTCTCTGTCAATACTCAAAGCCTGATTATATGTCATATACGCTTTTTTCCACCAGCCCATCTGTACTTGGGCATTTGCCAGCTTATTTAGAAATCCTGCATGGTTAGGGTTGTTTTCAACCAACTTCTCAAAAATCCGGACAGCAGTTTTTGAATTGTTATTCAAAAGGAGTACATCACCGTACAATTCGTGAAGTAAGGTAACCTGGGGATAAAATTTGAAAGCCTCTTTTAATAAATTTACGGCCATTTGATACTGCCCGTTATCTATGTATTCCCGGGCTGTTTGATAATAAATCCTTGCTGTATTATCCATAAGAAATATCCGGTCATATTCCTGACGCGTTTGCTCATTTGACAAGGCTTCATAGGCCTCCCGGATTGCCATGAATTGTTCCGGTTCCTTATCAGGAGGGTACTTACGGATAAGGCGAAAATACGCTTTTTTTATATCATCCTTGCCGGAGTCGGGTGAAATATTCAACAACTGGTAATAGTCACTCATGTTCTACCTCCGTATTTGTAAGATACGACAAAGCATCCGGATCAGACGCATCTATCCGCAATACTTTTAAATAACACTGCAGCGCTTTTCTTCTCCTGTTATGTAAAAGATAAATATTTGCCATTATTTTTAACGGCAATACAGTGGTTTCGGTAATTTCAGTATGTTTTTCAAGCATTTTCAAGGCTTTACGCATCCGACCCTGTTGAATAAACCGGTAACAGCATTCTATAGCTGATTGATATTCCTGACAGGTTTTACTTTGAAAATGCTTGTGCAATTCATTTGTTTTAACGTCACCAGGCCACTTGGCCTGCATTTCTTCTGATATTTCCATGGCTTTATTATATCTGCCGGTTATAAAACAACATATCGCACACAGGTAGACCGTTTCAGGATCATTTGTACCCAGTGCCATCAGCTTTTCCAATGTACCAAGAGCCTTGTAGTACGATTTTTGATAAAGCATTCGGGTTGCATTTCCCAATAACGAGGCTTCAATGTTCATCCCTTGTTTCCTCCACAAGCTCAAGAAGCTCCATTAAATCCTCTTCCTTTTGTTTCAGAATGCTATCTTCCTTTTCTTTCACAAGAGCTGTCTTTAAATCGAACACCAGTACTTCCAGCTGGAATTTCTCCGGGCCATCCGGCAAATTATCGATTAAGCGCTCTGCTCTGCGGATTAGAGCTCTGTATGGGCGGGCTGCTTTTTTATCCTTCCAGTTTTCAACATCCACTTCCTGCTCCATAGTTGATCCAGCGGTATCAATGGTCATTTCAGCTTTCTTCCCGGTACTGCTTATTCTTGCCTCTACAGAGAGCAGACCATTCACATCATATGTAAAGGCTACATCAATGCTTTCTTTCCCCGCATTGGCAGGGGGTATGCCGGTAATTGTAAATGTCCCAAGGCAATGGTTCATTTTAGCGTGCTTGTGGTTTCCCTGATATATACAGATTTCAACAGCCGTCTGCTCGTCGCTTGCTGTATAGTAGCGCTTGGTTTTTGTAACCGGTATGGTAAGGTTTCGATTTATTATAACGCTGAAATAATCGGGAATTTCAAACCCGCCAATATTCGTAATACATTTAATACCCAGTGTATATGGGCATACATCGGTGATGAGTATGTCTGTTTCCTTTGAAAGAACGTTATCCAGTATACCTGCCTGAACAGCCGCTCCCATAACCACCGACAGATCCGGATCCAAAAGACTTGTCGGCTCCTGTCCGAAATACTTTTTAAGGAAATTCCGTACATAGGGGATCCTGGTGGAACCACCTACCAACAGAATAAAATCTATTTCTGATGTTGTAAGCCCTGCGTCCTTTAATGCCACTTCAAGACATTCCGCAGTGGATTGGATAAGCGGCTCAATTTCTTTTTCAAATTCATTCCGGGTTACAGTGTAGCGCAATGTAAGAGGCGAGCCCTTCTTTTCCGCAATAAAAGGAAGAATTATTTCATAGGCTTCGGTATGTGATAATGCCATTTTGCATAATTCGGCCTCATGCTTTAACTTTGCCATAGATGTAACATCATTTTGTAAATTTACGCCGGTGTCTTCCATGAAACGGGATATCAGCCGGTTAACAATCAATTGGTCGAAATCCTTTCCCCCCAGCTGGTTGTTTCCGCTGCTTGCCTTTACTTCCAGCACCCCATCAAACATTTCAAGGACAGTAACGTCCAAAGTTCCGCCGCCCAGATCGTAAACAAGAATGTGATTGTTTTCTTCCATGTGTTCAATTCCATAGGCGAGGGCTGCAGCGGTGGGTTCATTGATCAGGCGCTCTACTTTCAGTCCGGCAAGCTTGCCTGCCTCCAGAGTTGCTCTTCGCTGTGTTTCATTAAAATAGGCCGGCACAGTAACCACTACCCTGTCTATTGTTTCCCCGGTGAAGGCCTGGGCATACTCAATTAAGTGTTTCAGAATGAAGGCGGAAATGTTTTCGGGTGTATAGCTTTCCCCACGGATATTTACTTTTTTGTCATATCCCATTAATCTTTTAATCTCAATACATGAGTTTTCCGGCTCAAGAACGTTCAGTTCCCTTGCCCTATCTCCCACAACCACCTCGCCCGTATTGTCGATGTATACGGCAGAGGGAGTAATTCTACCACCTGTTGGGTTTTCAATAACATACGGTTTATCTCCCTGCAAAATGGCGATTTCTGATGTGGAAGTTCCCAGATCTATACCAACTATCATATCTTTCCTCCTTCTTATACTCCAAAGGGATTTTTCATTATTTTAGTACTATGTTTTTCTATGACGGATTTTCTTTTACTCCGGCTAAGAATTATATTTGTTCAAGTTTATTAGTACCATATCTTGGTATCACGAGATATCAAAATTACTTTTACCTCCGGATATCTTTACCCCTGCTTTTCTCAGAACAGTGCCTCCAAAAATAAGACCCTTTGATACAACAAAAACCACCGTTCCTTCCGGGTATGGGGTGTCATTAATGATTTCTTCAATACTATGAAAATTCTCATTGAACGCTTCTCCGACGCTGCCTGTTATCACCATACCAACTGTCATAAGGGATTTTTCCAGATAACTCTGCTGCTGCTTTACCGCTTCCCCGTAAACACTTGAGACAGTATCATCCTGAAGCAAGCTCTCTGTTAAAATGTAGTACGAATTGAAAAACGTATAGAAAACTTCCTTGTAAGCCGCCAGTTCCCTGTTAAGGGAGTTGATCCGATAATTCAGACTTTCCACTAACTCCTGGTTATCCATGGCTTTTTCCACAATGTCGGTCATTTCATCCGCCTGCATGGCATACCTGTTCTGTTTTTTTTCAATATCCTGTATTGTCTGAAGGAGTTTTTTCAAGAGGACTGCCTCCGGCAACTGGTCAAAAGTAGAACCGGACTGTTTATGCTGCAGATATAAGCGCTCAATCTCTTTTATATAATAAGGTTGATTTTTATTTTTTTTCATGCGTTCTTCCGCCGTTCTTAAAATAATTCAAAGTAACCAGAGTAGGTTGCATTCATACGCTTTGAAGATGACTTTTTGCGGTAGAATCAATGCTGCATTTGCAAAGATTCGTTATCACAAATCCTGTCCATATAATTGCTTAATTTATAGTATACTCCTGCATGCTTTTTTGTCAATTATGTCTTTTCTCCCGATCTGTTAGATAGTACTGGTATTTACAAAGCATTTTCATTGCTGATTTATCCAATAGATTATTCTTGTGTTAAGCCCTATACCGGGATCGGTTGCATTAAAGCAAGTGTTAACCACCATTGATTCGTTAAGCCAGATAAAAGAATCCTCATAGCTTCTGAAACGAGCCTGCTTTGAGATGGAGGATAACCGGTATTTTTTTTCTTTTTTTGAAAGCTGACCAGGTATTCCTTCAAATATTGCGAAAACCTTATCTTCATAGCCCTCAGCGAACTTGGAAACATCATTTCGATATAGCGTTAAGATTCGCCGCTTGACCATGTCGACAGCTTCAAAGTCTTTTGTCTTGATATATTCCAGAACTGCTTGTGGCATTCCGCCTACAAGAATGTACTGTCGGAAGTCATTCATAATTTTTCTATGGAGAGCCTGACCTAACGGAGCCTTTGAATCAAAGCATTGTTTGATAAGAGGACCGGTCATATTGTCGCCTAATGCCCACAGAAACTCTTCAAAATCAAGCGGGAACATTTCAATATGTTCTTCCTCAGAAGGGATAATAATATCCTTAACATTCTTTTTCAAGCTGATCAAAGAACCCGTTTCAATATAATCGTACCTACCGTCGGCTACAAGATATTTAATAAGCTGTCTTGCACGAGGAAACTGCTGCACCTCATCAAATATTATGACAGACTCCCTTTTATGTAGAGGTTTGGAGTAGAATACCGATAGTTTTGCAAAAAACAAATCAAGGTTGTAACTATCATTTTTAAATAAATCTAAGATATCATTCGGGGCATTACCAAAATCAATAATAATATGGCTTTTATATTCGTTCTGGGCAAACTGCTCACAAATAAAACTTTTTCCAACACGCCTTGCGCCATCTATCATCAAAGCGGTAGTGCCGCCGCTCCTGTTTTTCCATGACAGCAAAGCATCGTATATTTTCCTTTTCAATATGGGGGAACTTCCTTTAATACTCATTGCTCATCTCCTACATCAAGTATTCCTTAATATATGAATTTTAACACATAGCTCACGAAAAGACGAGTATTAAATTTCAAAATATGCACGAAAAGACGAGTATATAATATCAAAATACGCACGAAAGGACTAAAAAGGCACGAGGTTAACTCTAGCCGGTTGAAATTTATACCCTACGTTTACCGCCTTTAAGTACAGTTATCTAAACTCTTAACCTTCAGAACAGTATTTTAAGTAATAATATATTGATAAGACATTTCTTTAGGCAGTAGGAAATTTTTTCTTGACACGAACACTAGTTCGATATATACTTGTTTTATAATACATGTTAAACTAAGTATGAGAGAAGGATTTAGATGGAGCATTTATGGCTAAGAGAAGCAGAGACTGGGTATGATGCACCGAATAAAGGAATTTGAGCTTTTTAAGAATTGGTTTGCGAATATTATTATGAGAGGAACAGAACCTGAAAATCGTGATTTAATGAATAAAATTATAGAAGAAAGCAAGGAGGTAGAGACAATGGTATACAATCTAGAGCTTACGTTAAAAGAAGAACGCTTAAAGAACAGAGAAGAGGGTAAAATTGAAGGTAAAATTGAAGGTAAAATAGAAGGCAAAATAGAAGGCATTCTTGAACTGCTGCAGGAGCTGTCAGATAGCATACCGGAAGAACTGGAGCGCACCATAAGAGTTCAGAAAAGCATGGAGGTTTTAAGCTCATGGCTTAAATTAGCTGCAAAGGTGGATAGCGTTGAGGAATTCGCCAAAAGAATCAAGAATTGATATCCTCCTATCCGTTCTGTGATTCAAATTAGGGTATATCATGATTTATCCCTGCCGGAACACTATTTCAGCAGGGAATCTAATGTTTTTTCTGCAAAAACCCAAATCGAAGTTTGGATTCTTGAAAGGAACCAAAATAATCTTTGAAAAACAAGCAAAATATTTGGGTTGCCACTTGCAAACTTTATGAATTCGTAATAAAATGAAGCAAGAACCAAATAAAAACCCAACAGGAAACAAACAAGAACCAAAAATAAACCCAACAACAAACCCCGATGGAGGATGTCATGTTAGAAAAATCATTAGTTGAGCTTGTTTCTAAGATTCAGCATTTTAATTGTGAATTCCAGACTATTGAGGTCAAATCTGCCGAAGGTGGATACCCAACGAGGCTCAGAGATACCCTGTCCAGTTTTTCAAATCAAGATAGCGGAGGAGTTATTGTGTTCGGACTTAAAGAAAAAGAGGGATTTGCGACAGTAGGCGTCTACGATGCTCAGGATTTGCAAAAAAAAGTGGTAGCACAGTGCAACGAGATGGAACCTGTTGTGCGTCCTTTGTTTACTGTTGTTGAGATTGATGGAAAAACTGTAGTATCAGCCGAAATTCCAGCTGCTGATTTTGCCAATCGCCCGGTCTTTTACAGAGGAGCGGGAAAATATAAAGGTTCTTATGTGCGTGTCGGAGAAGCTGATGAGCTAATGACAGATGACGAAATTTACAGCTACGAAGCTTTCCGCAGACGGATAAGAGATGATATTCGTGTTGTTGAAGGAGCTAAAACTTCAATGTTTCGCTTGGATGTTGTAGAGCGTTACCTTGAGGAAGCTAAAAAAAATAAGGATAATTTGGCTGCAAATGCAACAGATGATGGAATTTTAGAGCTAATGGGCATTACATCCGACGGTAAACCAACGCTTGCCGGGGTAATGGTGTTTAGCAAATACCCACAAGCGCATTTCCCGCAGCTAGATATAACAGCAGTAGTAATTCCCGGAACTGAAATGGGTGAAACCGGATCAGATGGCGAGAGATTTATTGCAAACAAACGTTTTAATGGCACAGTTTCCGAAATGCTTGATGACGCTGTGAAATTTGTTGAAAGAAACATGCGAGTGAAGACGATAATCGACGACAATGGAAAACGCTCTGACAAACCGGAGTTTCCTAAGAAAGCCGTTCGCGAGGTAATCCTTAACGCTTTGATTCACAGGGACTATAGCATTCACACGGAAGGCACCCCAATTACAATTCGTATGTTCTCCGACCGAATGGAAGTAACAAATAAAGGTGGTCTCTATGGAAGAATCACAGTTGACTCACTCGGCAAGGTGAACCCAGACACAAGAAACCCGACTTTGGCAAACATTTTGGAAATCTTACATATTACAGAAAACCGCTTCTCCGGTATTCCTACGATTCGACAGGAAATGAAAACCGCTGGACTTCCTGCACCGGTGTTTAAGTCTATAAGAGGAGAATTTACTGTTACGCTCAAAAATAACATTTCAGAGAGCAGAGCGATTTCCTCAATAGAGAGCGTTACCATTGCCGGGCTTTCTGAGCGAGATCAGGACTTGGTGAGCTTCTGTAAAACACCCAGAACTCGATCTGAAATAGTTGAACATCTTGGCCTAACACCTTATTATGCCACCTCACAGGTTTTGCAACCGCTGGTTATTAAGGGGCTAATCAAGTTGACAATGCCCGACAAACCTAAGAGCCCAAAGCAGAGATTCTACTCTTAAGAACCACGCCAATAAATGGCGGATAATATCTTAAGCATCACATGTAATTCAACTGAAAAACAAAATTACTTTATTTTACTAAATTTATATGTTACAATATCAGTGCGTTAAAGATTTTTGATTTTTAAGGCGTTTTGTGTTGCTTAAAAATATGGGGGAAAATGTCTTAGTATTTTGAATTGCCCATTTTGGATCGCCTTGGAATGAATTTAAATCGATGAAAGAAGGAACAGCTTGTGAAGCAGAAACTGAAATCAGGATTATTTGTACTTTCAGATATAACACTACTTTCAATATCGTTATTTTTAGCATACTATCTTAGGTTCGACTTAAGTGCTGAATCTATTCCAAAATCTTTTTCTGACAATGTGCTAATGCTGCTTGTGGTGTCCGTTGTTTTAAAGATAGCTGTGTTTATTCCGTTTAAGCTATACAAAAGCCTTTGGAGATATGCCGGCATGTACGAGCTTGTCAGCGTTTTTCTTGCCTCAGTCATTACAAACGGGATACTTTTTGTGTATATTGCTTTTGTAGAAAGGCTTGCACCAAGAAGTATTTTTGTCATTGCCGGAATGATTGATGTGTTTTTTATCGGTGGCTCACGCCTTGTATACCGCTTATACCGCAGGCTTGTTTTGGGACGCGTTATAAAAATTGATAACCTGAAAAGAGTTCTTGTTTTCGGTGCCGGTGATGCCGGTGCTATGATTGCTAAAGAAATGGAGCTGCATCCTGAACTGAAATACAAGCTTATAGCCTTTATGGACGACAGCCCGGACAAAATAGGACGTAAAGTGAATGGAATACCCATTTTGGGAGGCGTTGAGGATGTTAGTGATATTGTTGATAAAAAAAGCATCGACGAAATTATTCTAGCCATACCCTCTGCAAAGCCCGCTGTTATCAATAATATTTATGAGCAATGCTCTAAAACCTCATGTAAGGTTAAAATACTGCCTTCCATGTCTCAGCTGATAGATGAAACGATAATGCTTAAAAAGATAAAGGATGTGGACATTGAGGACTTATTAGGACGGGATCCGGTTATGGTGGATCTTGAGAATGTGGCCGGGTATTTAGGGGGCAAGGTTGTGCTTGTAACCGGCGGCGGAGGCTCAATAGGCTCGGAGCTGTGTCGGCAGATTGCTTCTTATGGACCTAAAAGGCTTTTAATGCTTGATAATTATGAAAACAACCTATATAGCATATTGAATGAACTTAATGCGAAATATCCGGAGCTTGATAATGTTCCTATTATCGCCAATGTACGTGAGCTGGAAAGGCTTTCGGAAATTTTTAATGAATATAAGCCCAGCATTATTTTCCATGCCGCTGCTCATAAGCATGTGCCGCTTATGGAAAGCCATCCGGAGGAAGCTATAAAAAACAATGTGTTTGGCACTTGGAATGTTGCCAGTTGCGCAGATAAATACAAAGCGGATCGTTTTGTTTTAATATCAACTGATAAAGCTGTAAACCCGACAAATGTTATGGGTGCTACAAAGCGTATTGCAGAAATGATTATTCAAGCTCTTAACACAAAGAGCAAAACCGAGTATGTGGCTGTTCGTTTTGGCAATGTCTTGGGCAGCAACGGAAGCGTAATTCCGCTTTTTAAAGAGCAAATTGAGCATGGCGGACCGGTAACTGTTACGCATCCTGACATCACTAGGTTTTTCATGACCATACCGGAAGCAGTGCAGCTTGTTATACAGGCTGGGGCCATGGCTGAAGGCGGAGAAATATTTGTTCTGGACATGGGCGAACCTGTGAAAATCATGGATCTTGCAAAGAATTTAATACGCCTGTCCGGCTTTGAGCCCAATGAGGATATTGACATTGAAATAACTGGTCTACGCCCCGGAGAAAAGCTTTATGAAGAGCTTTTAATGAATGAAGAGGGACTAAAGGCCACAAGGCATAATAAAATATTTGTCGCTCAACCCCTACATACCGATTATGAGCTTTTAAAAAGGGAGCTTGAAATTCTAAACCAAAAAGTATACAAAACATGCGACCACACGGAAATAAAGGAATACGTAAAGGTTTTGGTACCAACATATAAGATGGCAAGGTAGGAAAGTACAGCGTCGAAATCAACTGCTGCTATTAAAGATTCTGTCATAAAATCATATGAGCCGCCATGATTATCTACAAATGTTTCTTTCAAAGTAGTTAGATGGTTCTGAAAAATTGGATAATCCTCCACTTTAATCATTATCATACCTCACGTTTTCTAAGTCTTGGAGAGGTCTTGCTAATTTCTGATAAATCACATCAATGCTTTCTGAAACGTCCTTATACTGGCAGTATTCTCCCCATTCTTTGAAGCAATATAATATTTGCATTTATCAGCAGGAGACTATAGCTTGTTATTTGGACTGAGCAGGGTATACCTCTTATTTTTACCTCGTCCGGTGACATCAACCAAGCCTAGATCAATAAGCTGTTTTGCAATGAGGTAAGAGCGCGTTCTTTTTAACCCTAGAAGATCCATAAGCTCGTTTTCATTAAGAGAATCATTTTTTTCAAGATAATCAATAACAGTTTTCATTTGCTTTGTGAGTTTAACGGGCAGTATAGTTCTTTCGGTATGCACAGAATAACTCGAAGCTTCTTCTTGCAAAAAGTAGTTCATATTTGGGAGTTTAATTTTAAAAGTATTTTCTGTGACAAAAATATCCGGTTTTTTTGAGCAGGTGTGGTACTGCTTAAAAATCCTGCGGATGCCTGTACCATAAGCTTCAACGTGTTTCAGACGAAAGAATATTGCTGCCAGTTTTTCATTTCTGGGAAGCGAAATTCCAGATAATATATCATTTTTAGACAGCCCGGGAAGCAAGCCACCGAGGGAGATAAACTCCATCATCTCTGCATTGATATTTATTATTATACTTCCACTGTAGCTGTAATCTCTGTGTATTAAAGCATTTAATAAAGCTTCACGAATTGACTCGGGAGGATAGTCAACGCTATCAACCCTATCAAGACCTAGAATAACTGAAGCGGTATGGTTATTGAGATTAAGGTAATCATAGACATCATGAAGCTGCTTAAAAAGCGAGCCTGTGAATTCTTTACGATCAGCAAAAATCGTATTTGCTGAGTCTGCAAAAACCGCAACCTTAATTGTGTGCTCACATTGATCTGATAACAATAATGCGAGGTTTTTATATAATTTTTTACCCGAATCAAAAAGCCCAAGGGAAACATATTTGTCCGTTGAAAAAGGGACTCCTCGTTTGGCAAATTCAGCCTGTGCTGCTTCAAAAGTGAGGTCTTGTATAAGGCTTATAGAGCCTTCAAAAGAGCCATCTTCTGTTAACTTAATGAATTGTCGAATCTGTTCCCATGTAGCGGGAGCAGAAGATGTTCCTTGACGTACATAGATCCCTGATGGCTTTATACCGTGTTTTTTGAGAAAGTAAGGCTTTGCGGTGCCTTCATTAATTGTAACATCAATAGTTTTATTGTCATTAAGCTTATAATGAACAAACATAGTGATATCCGGAAGAATTGTATCTCTGATTATGTTGGTCAGGCGAGTGTATGACTCATCTATATCTGTAAGACCTATCGCATTGCCACGATCATCAACGCCAATCGTTATTAAACCGCCATTTGTATTTGCAAAAGCTACAACTTCTTTGCTAATATCACTGGTTACATTTTCTTTGAATTCTATTTGTTCATTTTCGTAGTTCATGTTATCAACCTCATTTAGTACCAATTTGTTTACAACAATAATACCATGAATATTCACTTAACGCAAGTGAATATTCACTAATTGATTGAATAAGGTGAATGGAATGAATATTCACTCGGTTTTCTTGCGTGATACGACTAGCTAAAAACATATAATGACATTTAATGTTCAATAAATATCCTTCGCTTTACATAGTTTGGTCAATTGTAAAGATTTTGGAGCATCCTTTTTGGTTCGATCAAATGAAAAAACACCTTTAAAAATCATTTCAACTCCTGTATAATCATAGCAGGAAACAAAGCTTTAATATGCGTATATTTTGAAGGTTTCAGCCGGATGTAACTGGTTGACTTAGAAAGAGGGGGAAAAGAAGAAGCTATGCTAAAGGAATTCAAAAAGTTTGCACTAAAAGGGAACGTATTGGATATGGCTGTTGGTGTAATTATAGGTGGAGCTTTCGGGAAGATTGTAACCTCACTTGTAAATGACATTATTATGCCGCTCTTGGGTGTTATATTGGGCAAGGTTAATCTAAAGCATTTAAAATGGATTATTCGTGATGCGGAGGGTGAAACTGCAGAATTATCGGTCTTGTACGGCACATTTTTACAAAATATTATTGATTTTTTAATAATTGCGCTATCAATTTTTATGGTGATAAAACTAATAGATTCATTTAAGAAAAAAGAAAAAGAAACGCCACCTGCTCCGCCGGAACCACCAAAGCCATCAAAAGAAGAAGAGCTGTTAATAGAAATCCGCGATATACTTAAGAGCAAGTAAAAAAGTAAGTAAGTAAAGGATGGACAAATCCGATAACAGAAAGAACGAGAGGATTCAAGTCAACTAACTAAGCTGCACTACAGAATTGTGGCTTGAAGAAGAAATTCTTTGTAAAAAAAGAAACGGGACAGGTTTAAGCTAACGTATGATTTATAAAGGTTCTGCATGGTATGCATTATTTGTTAAGACCGGAGAGGAAAATCTGGTTAAAGAGCGGCTGGATTACCGTTTTCATGGTGATCCGGCTGTAATGATTCCTAAAAAGATAATAAAGGAAAGAAAAAACGGTAAATGGTACCGGCGAGTAAGGAACCTTTTTCCCGGCTATATCTTTTTGCATGGGGTTATGAACGAGGAAAACTACAGCAATTTATGGCAGGTTCCCGGTCTGTATAAGCTGCTTTGTACGGACAGGGAGCCTGTGCGTATTCCTGATTGCGAAATTAAGGTGTTTAGTCATCTTTTTGATAAGGAAGATATAATTCAAGAGTCTGACATCTTAATGGAAGGCGAAGAGGTATCAATTATCAGCGGTCCATTAACTGCGCTGCAGGGGAAGATTTTGAAAGTGGACAAAAGGAAAGGGCGTGCCCGTGTGCTGATAAATTTTTTGGGTGAGGAAAGGGTTATTGACCTTGGGGTTAACATAATACAGTCTGCAAACCAATGATTGCTTATGCGAATGTAACGAGGCTCAGCCTACGACCAGCCCCGCTGAAATGGCTGGTCGCAAACTTCGTTTGCTGCTCGCCCATGCAACCTGGGTGTGTTGAAGCGTCATTTTGATAAATTGCCAAACTAGAAATATGGAAGGGCGGACGATATGGATCATAATGCTTTAAAAGTCTTAACAGACAAACTGTTAGAGAATATTGAAAAGGTCATTGTAGGTAAAGAGGATGTCATAAAGCAGCTTCTTATAAGCCTTGTTTGTGGCGGTCATGTTCTTTTAGAAGATGTACCGGGAACAGGGAAAACACTTCTTGCAAAAACCCTCAGCAAATCACTCAGTTTGAAATTCTCCAGAGTACAGTTCACTCCGGATTTGCTGCCTACCGATATAACAGGTATCCATTATTACAACCACAAGCAGGAGGAGTTTATATTCAGAAAGGGTCCTGTTTTCACAAACATTCTTCTCGCCGATGAAATTAACCGTGCGACACCAAGAACACAGTCCAGCCTTTTGGAATGCATGGAGGAAAAGCAGGTTTCCATAGACGGCGAAACTCGCTTATTAGACGCTCCCTTTATGGTTATTGCCACCCAGAACCCTATTGAAACTCTTGGAACTTTTCCGTTGCCCGAAGCCCAGCTTGACCGATTCCTTATGAAAATTTACATGGGATATCCAAAGACCATGGAAGGTGTTGAAATATTAAAGCGTTTTCAGTATGAGAGCCCTCTGCCTGGTCTTGAGCCTGTGGCGGGTAAGGAAGATTTTAAGGATGTTAGTGACATATTTAAAAACACCTTTGTAAGTGAGGATATGTATTCGTATATAGTTACGCTTGCAGAGGCCACCCGCAGTCACCCCGATGTTATTTTAGGGGTAAGCCCCAGGGGCAGCCAGGCACTTCTGAGGACGAGCCAGGCCTTAGCGGCTATAAGCGGCAGAGATTATGTGCTCCCCGATGATGTGAAGGCCATGGTGAAGCCGGTAATGGCTCACAGAATGGTAACCAGGCATGTTGGAAGCGATAATGGAAAGCCGGCAGCATGGGGTATATTGGATCAAATTATTAAAAGGGTTCCCGTACCCTCGGAGGAGAGACTTGTAAACCGGACAGGAGGCAGATAGCTTATGTGGGTTTATAAGCTGCTTCTGGCGGCAGGCATTATTCTTTGTCTTGAAGCCTATTTTGCATTGAAATTCGGTTTATCAAAGGTAAGCATTGAAAGAAGCTTTGATACCTCTCATGCCAATTTCGGTCAAAGTATTCACATGATCGAGAAAATAAGTAATAATAAGCCCTTGCCTGTGCCTTGGCTTAAGGTTGAGTCAAGGATAGATGGCGGTCTTAAATTCGGGCTTTGTGAGGATTTAAATATTCTACACGGAGAATATCACGTCTCTGCATTTTGTATGCTGCCCTACACAAGGATTATACGCACTCATGATGTTACATGCGCAAAACGAGGCTTTTTTCATCTAAAATCCGCTGCTTTAACGTCCCGTTCCATAACAGGATGGAATTCGTCGGTAAAGGATGAAGAAACAGATGCTTCGGTTTATGTTTTTCCGCAGATACTTTCGATGCCTGAAATGAATCTCCCTTCCCATAGTTGGCAGGGAGATCGGATTGTCCGACGCTGGATTTTAGAGGATCCTTTTATTAGGGCCGGTATAAGAGAATATACAACATCGGATCCTATGAAAAATATCAATTGGAAGGCCTCGGCTCGCTTCGGAAATTTGTATGTAAACCAGTATGATCCCACAGCTCAGCACAAGCTAATGATCCTTCTTAATGTGGATACAAAGAAGGATCAATGGACGATAACTGATGAGCCCGAGAGGGTGGAATACGGGATATCCTTAGCGGCTACTGTTTTGGGGTATGCTTTTACTAATTTAATTGAGGTAGGTTTTGGCTCCAATTCGTTTTTAAAGGACATGGAAAAAACACCGATAAGAATAGCTCCTGCATCAGGGAAGTCCCATTGGACAATTATAATGGAGAATCTCGCAAGAATGGGCCTCTTAAGAAGCATAAGCTTTAATACTCTTTTAGAACAGGAGCTTGACAGAAACTCAAGCAATATGGATTACCTTTTAATTACTGCGGTGGTGGACGAGGAAATGGAAGACAGAATACGCCTCTTGCGCGGAAAAGATAATGCGGTGGAGATATTCAGAATCTGAATATAAAGTAGAAATATTTTGATTATGAACACGAAAGTCGAAACTTTTAGAGTTTGGTATAAATGAGCGGAATAGAATGGGATATAAATTGGAAAATATAGATATTTGTAATATAAATAAACAAGTAAAGATATTAAGAATATAAATAAACAGGTGGAGATATTTATAATATGATTAAGCAATTATTTATGAGATGGCTCTGGTGCTTGCAGGAATATCTCATGGTTTTTCCTTTCGTTATAATAATAGCAGGTTTCACAATAACTCAAGAGGCGGTTTTGGCCTTTGCATTGCTGCTTCCTGTTCACCTGCTGATTGGCATAATAATAACCTGTATGTTAATAAAAACAAATAACCTTTTGATTGCCGGAATCGCTCTCGCATATGTGGTTGTAGTTACGTTTATATGGCAGCTTACCATTATGGGTGGGTCCTTTCAGGAGATTATATTTACAGCGGTGATAACAGCAGTTTTCTTCATGTGGGGTGTAAAAAGCGGAACCGGTCATACAAGAATTGACTTTTACTATTTTCTTGGACTTATTATTTATGGGGTGTCCATTTTTGTGATAAGCCGTGCGCCAGCATTAAAAGAGTTTTTAAACATCACAATAGGAGCTGCCATTATTTATGTTATCGCAGGTCTCCCCTTAACAAACAGACGGTTTCTTATTCAGGAAACCCGTCAGAAGGGCAGTCTTAAAATTATACCCGGTACGGTGGTCAGAGGGAACAGCATTATTTTAGTGTTTATTATTATAATTACAGTGCTGCTTTCGTTTTGGGACAAATTTTTAAATGCTATCGTTACCTTTGCACAGACTGTGGCAGGTATTATAATTAAGGTTTTTAATTGGCTGACATCCATATTTACGGGAGAGGCCACACCGAATGGGGGTGGGGCGGAGGATTTAGGGCTGCCTCCAGCGGATGATTCCTCAAGTAACATTATTAACATAATCCTTACTGTTATTACGATTGCTGTTCTCCTGGTTATCGCATATGCCTTTATAAGGAACATAATAATAAATCACAAAAGAATTTATGCCGCTATCCAAGCCTTTTTGTCCCGCCTGTTTAGCAGATTTCAACGGTGGAGCTCAACTGAGCAGGGATACTCCGACAGGCAGGAGTCACTTTTAAAGACAAATATTATGAAAAGGCCGTCATTATTAAAACGAATTTTCAGCAGGAAACCGACATGGAAGGATATGAAGGATAATGCCTCCCGTGTTCGCTTTATATACACAAGATTTGTTTCGGATAATATTAAAAAAGGGCTAAACTTCAGCCCTTCGGATACACCGGATGAAACGGTGAAACGTATACATTCTATGGAAAAGGATAGCTCTATTAGCCATGAGAGAATAAGAACTGAGTATAACATGGTTCGCTATGGAGAGAAAGTGCCGTCTGATGATACCGTAAATGAGCTCAAGCAAAAATACATCAAATAACACTTGTGAATGCATCAACTGACGTTTAATTCGTCATATAGCATTTAACTGCTACTTCGGATTTTATTTATTATTCCGACGATTTCAAGATCGTGGCTATCAAACTTTTCGGTTAAGGTAACCAATTGCGATTTTATTTCTTCTTGCCCATCCGCGAGCTGTCTATATCCATCAAACAACGCATCAAGTTTATCACTATCTTTTTCTCTTATAGCATAGTATATTTTTACTTATTATTAGTTACTCAACTTTCCCACCTCAGCTTGCGAGTAGTATTTTGAGGCGCTGGTACCGACATGCTGAGGTGTGA
>ENA-UOOK01002410-UOOK01002410.1-fermentation-metagenome-genome-assembly--contig:-NODE-2410-length-23130-cov-8.963857_pt1 | contig 23130 bp, 20 predicted proteins | sample MGYA00245777_ERZ724023 | MGnify/ENA primary metagenome ERZ724023 (study PRJEB28704, sample SAMN03018312) | fermentation metagenome | biome: anthropogenic terrestrial biome; feature: soil; material...
TTTTTTGATCCAACGCCCAATTGTAGACAAATCTACAGCTACCTATATGCTGATTTAATTGAACAGCTTGTGTAGTTGTAGGAGAGAGTCTATATTTGAACACTTTCATCATACAAAGGTATTATAGTCTTTAACTAATTGCATAGTTTTTGGCAAATATAGAGAATGAGACAAGGAACCATAGCAAATTTCTGTTAATATATCATATTATCTTTGTTTGATATTATCTTTGTTTGAAAATATCGAAAAGCTATACTTGAAACAATCAGCGAAGAACTCAAACAAATCATGATTGATATTTCAAAAGAATCGAACTTTGAAATTCCGGGAAAGTATTATTGGAGTGAAAATACGTTATGGTGTGAGGGATATTTTGCACTTACTATCGGAAATATTAGTAAAGAAGCCGCAGAATATTACATACGGAATCAGGGTCGAAGTTGACGCTTATATCCCCTGAGATAAAGACTCAGGGGTTTTACGCTTCGTTATATAAAAAAACCGGGCTCAAAAGCCCGAAAACGTTCCTGAACGAAAAAACGTTCCTGAACCTTCACACACTTTTTCAGAGAGGAACCATCTTTTTCCCATAAGCCTCGTTTAACACCTGACCAAGGGCGGTATAGATTGCAGAAAGCCCTGTGAGGATTCCTTCATAACCTGCGATTACGAGTATTGATTCACTGCCAAGGAAGTTTCCTGCAGCCAGCAAGAAGAACAGAATTGTAAGGGTCAGGAAAACAACAGAGAGAGCTCTTGAGCCTTTTAATGTGCCTATAAACATGAATAGAGTGAAAACTCCCCACATGAAAAGGTATGCAGCAAACGGGAATGACTCTGTTGCCAGCCCTGAGTAGCTTTCAGACTTGGGAATCAGGACAATTCCTACCAGTGAGAGCCAGAAAAACCCGTATGAGGTAAAAGCTGTGGCTCCAAACGTATTACCTTTTTTCCATTCCTCAATACCTGCAATGACCTGAGCTAACCCACCATAGAAAATACCCATAGAAAGGATCATTGCGTTCATCGGATAGAAACCTGCGTTGTGAATATTCAAAAGCACAGTTGTCATTCCGAAACCCATCAAACCCAGAGGAGCAGGGTTTGCAGTTAAATCCTTTAATTTTACAGTACTAATATTTGTAACATCTCTAACCTCTTGACTCACGAAATCCAACCTCCTTCCGTTAAACCGGAAATAATCCCAAACATATAACAGAACCTAATAGAGATAACCTGCTGTTTTTGAGGCTTACTTCTTGCCCCATGAAGAAATATGTCATTGTTAATAGTTATAGAGTTTACGATATAGCTACAGAAGAAGAACGAAAACTGATAATTTCCCTGACATTTCAGCTCAATAAAACGGAGTAATATGGCTTTAAACAGGAATTTAGCTCTTTTAAGACGCAGATTTCAGGCATAAAGAATATCAATTAAATAAGAAAAAAGATAGCGTCAGCGAATAAATTGAAGAAAAACGATTGGTTAACCAAAATAGAACTGGCAATGCAGCAATTGAAGAAGTGATAAAAGGAATTAAGTTGAGATCTTGGAAAAAGAATTAAGTTGAGATCTTATCTGTTGAGGTCCTGAAGGCAGTTGCCAGGGTGATCTCAGCAGCACGAAAACCACAATTATACCTGTCCAAAGAGCAGCAGTATAGTAAAAAACATTAACGAATCTTCCCAGGGCATCTTTTGCCGCGCCTGCCATCAGGTATTTCATGTTGGCACCGATGCCAAAGACCGTGAAGAACAGACCATAGTTGCGGCATATTCATGGTACCAAAGTAGCTAATTATAACCCAGGAGCGATGATGTGATGGTAAAAATTAGCGAAAAAATATCAGAGAAGCATCTATTCACAAAGATTCCAGGTGAGAAATGCGGACCTCATACATGATAAAACATACAAAAACTGATCTTGGACCTTACTCCTCGACTTTCACAGGTTTTATCTTTTCCTTCATCTTAGTTTCCGTTTCCCTGGAAATCTCCTTCATGCCGTGCTCACTGGCCATATGGGCTCTGGCATGTTCCATTGTTTCTTCCGTTGTCTTTGCCTGAACACGGAAGCCACACTGAGGCTCCAGATCTCTGCAGCAAAATAACATGTATTCAACATCTGGCATAAATATCCCCCTAAATATTTATTTAGTAAATATTGCTTTCAAATGAATAAATGTCTTCAATTAGCCCTTGCTAAAATTGTAAAAAATAAAAATAAAAAATTAAATAGAAGGCTTCTTTGTCTCACTCACAGAAACAGCCTTGGCGGCAGCCGGTGTAGGTGGCCTCAGCAGTATGAATGCTACGACAATGCCAAACACAGACAGCACAGCAACGTATGGGAATACATTGACGTATCCGCCCAGGAGATCTTTTGCCGCGCCTGCCATCAGGTTTCCTATGATAGCACCGACACCATAAGCTGTGAAAACTAAGCCATAGTTGCGTGCATAGTCCTTGGTGCCGAAATAACTGGCTGTAGCTGCAGGAGCAATAGCCAGCCAACCGCCGAGACAGAGCCAGAGCAGTGAGAACGCTATAGCGTACATGTTGACAGATGCAGGATTCAGGTAAACCAGCAGGGATGCGATTATAATAAGAACATATGATAGAATGGCGGCTCTTGGCGGAGTGAGCTTATCCGTCAACGTGCCGAAAAGAGGTCTTCCGCCTGCATTACAAATTGCAAATGGCAGAATGAGGTTAGTCATCAGCACACCTGCGGCTAATTCATTGATTCCTGCATTGCCAGCCACCTCCATACCTGCAGGTTTGGCAACGCCTATAGCCATGAGCCCGGCAAGAGCACCTATAGTGTAGCAAATCCAGAGACCAAAAAAGGTCTTGGTCTTTACCATTTCTTCTCTGGTGAAATCGGCCTTCTTAATACTTGCAACTGCTGCTGGTGGGTTCCAGCCTCGCGGGCACCATCCTGCAGGTGGGAAGACCAGGAACATTGAAAAAACCACTATCAATGCAAGGAAACCTATCCCCAGGAAACGAAATGTATTGAATATTCCGAAGTTTGCGGTCAGCATGTCTGCTATCTTCCCGGTGATAAATGCAGAAAAACCGAACCCCAGAAGCGTAAGTCCTACTGCAAGACCTCTCTTGTCCGGGAACCACCTTGCAGAGGTTGTAATCGGGCAGCCGTAAGCAATGCCAACACCTGCGCCTGCAACAAAACCGTATAAAAGAGCAAGGCTTGTCGGAGAGGTTGCAAATGAGGCCAGAATCCAGCCGAGCCCTACGATAATGCCCCCAATCATTCCCACCTTTTTGGGACCCAGGCTTTCTATATACTTGCCAACCAGTGGCATGGTCAACGCAAACATTGCCAGGGATACAATATAAGGCAGCTGCATTTCAATTGCGCTGACCGTTAGACCGAAACCTCCAGCTGAGGTGGGGTCCGTGAAAATTTTCTTCAATGGTACACTGAGTATACTGTAAGCATAGACGGCACCCAGACAGAGTTCAATAATGGTGCCTATAATAACTAATATCCATCTTCCCGACTCAGCGGGCATGCCTAATACCTTGACATCATCTGCCATAAGTCCAACACCTCTGAAAGAAAATTATTTTATTCATTTCAATGTAGGCAATTAACATCGAAAGACTTACACAGTTGAAACAGAGAATAAATGGCATTAAACTTTTTAGCTGTCTAAAATGTAAATTAAACTACAATTTTGTTGACTTGTTTTTGGATCTCATGCGTAAGTCCTGTATTGATCTAATCCGCAAATATTCAACCTACTAAAAATCGGCCTGTATAGATCGATTTTGGAAAGTTTCGCCAATCCCCCATTATTCAACTCGGTTTCCCCAGTATTTAAACCTGGTGGAGATTTATCAGTATTAATCATTATAGATAAGAAAAGTTGTTTCTAAAGGCTTACAGTAAAAATCTAACTCCGGAATTAATCACAAAGCGTAGCAAAAGAAATATTACTGTCCTTCCCAATCGATTATTGAGAATCTTTCTCGGTGGGGAATTAGTATTGATGGTGCTCTCTTTAATGAGAATACCAAAGGGGTGGTGTTAGTATGCTGAGGAGCAATCCAAAGACTTCGTGGAATAGTACAGAGCGCATGCCAACAGTATCAGCAACAGCTTATGTGGATGATTCAGCTACACTCATAGGGGATGTGAGGATAGGTGATAATGTATATGTCGCGCCTGCGGTCTCACTCAGGGCAGATGAGGCTTATCCTATCATCATAGGCGATGAATGTAATATTCAGGACGGTGTGATTTTTCACGGACTTGAGGGCAGTTCTATTGAACTCGGAAAGCGTGTATCAATAGCCCACGGTGCTGTGGTCCATGGACCCATGAAGATCGGAAATGACAGTTTTGTGGGTTTTAACGCGGTGGTGCATGCATCCACCTTAGGAGAGAAGTGTTTTGTAGCCCATGGGGCAGTGGTTATAGGCGTGAAGCTTGCAGACGGCAAGTTTATACCGCCTGCTACTTTAGTGGATACACAGTATAAAGCAGATGCACTTGGATATATCCCGGACAACCTCAAATACTTCAATGACGAAGTAATCAGGATAAACAAGGAGTTTGCCGCCAGCTACGGGCTGAAGACTAAGATAAGAAGAATAGGGGTCAGGTAAAGACTTTTTTATTTCGTAAAGACTTTTTTGTTTCGCTCGCAGGATGACCTTATAGGTAGTTATTTTTGCCAGGCAGTTATTTTTGCTAGCAGCAGAAGCATGAAGGGCCGATAATGCCAACGGATAGAGCACAGATATAGCAAGAAAATCACGCAAGCTGTTTTATGGGGATACTTGAGTATAATTAACACATAGAAATATGTGATATACAATTTCATACAGTTATCATAGGGTTTCATAAAAACCTATTTATGAACATGTGTGGATTTTGCATCATATGACTCAAGCAAAAAGACCTCTTATGCTCATGATCCTTGATGGCTGGGGCTACAGGGAAACTGAAGAAGGAAATGCTGTCCTGGCAGCCAGAACTCCGAACCTTGACAGACTGATGAAAGAACATCCCTGGTGCTTTTTAGAAGCCTCTGGAGAAGCCGTAGGCCTGCCGGAAGGTCAAATGGGGAACTCTGAAGTTGGCCATCTGAACATAGGAGCTGGAAGAGTTGTTTACCAGGATCTTACAAGAATAAATGTCTCTATCAGAAATGAAGACTTTTTCAAAAACCCTGTTTTGCTGGATGCAATTTCAAACGTGAAGCTCAACGATTCAAGCCTGCACCTGATGGGGCTTGTCTCTTACGGAGGCGTTCACAGTTACATGACCCACCTTTATGCCCTTATAAAACTTGCAAAGGAAAATGGGTTAAAAAAAGTATATGTTCATGTTTTTCTGGACGGGAGAGATGTCCCTCCTAAAGCTGCTCTTGCAGATATAAAAGAGCTTGATGCTTTTTGTAAAGAGAACGGGAATGCGAAGATTGCGACAGTACAGGGGCGCTACTATGCAATGGACAGAGATAAACGCTGGGAAAGGACAAAACTTGCTTATGATGCTCTGACGCTTGGAGTCGCCCCATATACAACCCCAGATGCCGAAACTGCAGTTTCTAAAGCCTATGACAGGGGAGAAACTGATGAATTTGTAAAACCCACTATAGTCACTGACCCAGAAGGAAATCCCGAGTCAGTCATTCAGGACAAAGATTCGGTAATCTTTTTTAACTTCAGGCCTGACAGGGCAAGACAGCTCACATGGGCTTTTGTAAAAGACGACTTTGAAGGTTTCACCAGGGAAAAACGCCCGAAAGTCCACTATGTTTGCATGGCACAGTATGATGAAACCCTGAATTTGCCCATTGCGTTCCCACCTGAAGAATTAACAGACGTGCTCGGCAAAGTGCTGAGCGACCAGGGGCTTATCCAGCTCCGTATTGCCGAAACCGAAAAATATGCCCATGTGACCTTCTTCCTTAACGGTGGACAGGAAAAATGCTATGACGGAGAAGACCGCTGCCTTATTCCTTCGCCAAAAATTGCAACCTATGACCTCAAACCCGAAATGAGCGCATATGAAGTTACGGACGAGGTATTAAGGAGGATTCAGTCAGGAAAATATGATGTAATTATACTTAACTTTGCAAACATGGATATGGTCGGTCATACAGGAATTTTTGAAGCCGCGGTAAAGGCGGTGGAAACTGTGGATAACTGCGTAGGCATGGTTACTGAGGCCCTGATAAAAGCAGGAGGCATAGCACTTATAACTGCAGACCACGGAAATGCCGAACAGATGGAAAACCCGGATACAGGACAACCTCATACAGCCCATACTTCAAACCCCGTAAAATGCATTTACACAGGAAATAGCGGAGTAAAAGCTCTTGAGAATGGAAAACTGTCCGACCTTGCCCCCACACTCCTTGACCTTCTCGGGATCCCGAAACCAGAAGAGATGACAGGTAAATCATTGATTTTGACAGAGTAACAGGTTTGCTGATGGGGCTGAGGTTCTCGGAACTGAAACCAGATGGAGAAAATACTCAAATGAAGCTCCTCCCTCAAATCAGAGCCGCCGGGCGAAGAAATTTAGGGAGGGGCAGTTCAATCTATAGGAACAAATCTTGCGCAAACAAAACCTTCTTTGTAAGGGACCTTTATCGTAAGCATTCCATTATTGTTCACTGCAAAAGCTTTTTCCGGATCTACAGGCCCGTCCAGGAAAAAAGACCCCATATATTCAACAGTTTCACTGAAAGCTTTGATATAAAAACTATTTTCATGCATAATAAGAGTTATATGCTCGTCCATGACATCCGGAAGTTCAACCTCTACAGTAAGATTTTCATGTTTATCATCATGGTACATGGCTATAACCGGAGTTTTTATTATTCTGGGCACGGGAGTTCCCATTAATTGCTTCCTCCTAAGAAAGTTATGCAATCTGATGTATCAAACAACTACTTAGTCTATCTTCACGTCCACTGCATTCTCAAAAGGCTGTTGATAAGGGACAGTGACTTTCAGGACCCCATTTGAATAGGTTGCTGTAGCTTTTTCCGGGCTTATAGGGCAGCATACCGCGTAACTGTCCACATATTCAACCCCTTCTTTGGTGGCTTTTATGTAAAATCCATCTTCCACAACCTTAAAAGAAATATCTTTCTTTTCCACGCCTGGAAGAACCACTTCTATTTTCAAGTTCTCATATGTAGCGTCCGGATATGCACAAATAGCAGGTGATAATCTCAAAATATCAGCCATAATATTCCCCCAAATAAAATCCCCGGTTAATATATTTATATATATCTTATTTATTTATTTCAGTTTATCCATAATCAGGAGAAGTGTTCCGCAGGTGAAGAAATGTCAAAGTGAAATATATGAGCGTGATTATACTTGAGATGCATTCCATCGGCATTTTAAGTGCGCAAGTCATGGTAAAAACAAAAGGGATGTGAGGGGAAAAATTAGATAATACTGGTTTACACATCCACTTTATTAAATCTCCAGAGTGCGGCGGACAACATTACGAGTGCAAAAAGAGTAAGGCCAAAAAACGAGACTCCAATATCAGTTGTCGTATAAACATAATGATTCCCCATCGCAGTGAAATTGGTCCCTAATGCAAAATAGCGGATTCCACCCGCTAGAAGGGACAGCGGGTTTAACATGGAGATGAACCTGAGCGCCGTGGGAAAAGCTTCAGATGGATAAAGGGCGTTGCTTATGAATAATAGGGGCATGCTAAACAGGCTGAGGACAGACTGCATCCCTTCAGGGTGTTTAAGGGAAATAGCTATTGACCCTGAGAGAAAAAGAAATCCTAAAGTAAAAATCGCCACCAATGTAAAGATGCCTGCTGCTGCAATAAGGGTTTGAGTAAGTGTATATCCCTTAAAGAACTCCATCCCTACCATTCTTCCAAATATAATTATGATGAAAGTGTGAATAAAGGCCTTTGTTACTCCTGAAAGCCCTATGCCCAGGATGATATGGGCCCGTGAAATCGGACTTGCCAGAGTCTCTTTAAGCAAGCTAAAATTCTTGTCAAACATGAGAGTGATGCCTCCGAAAAGGCTGGAAAAGAGTACATCCATGGCAATTATTCCTGCTCCCATATATGAAAGGTAACCTACATTCGGGACATCTGGGACACTTGGAAGGAGATCTATCAGCTTATCAAAACTTTTTGACATTGAAAACCCGAAGAATGCCAGCCACATAACAGGCTGGATCAATGAACTGATAAGTACTGATTTAAATCTGAAAAACTTAATCATTTCCCGCCAGTATACTGCACCGAATCCCATGCTCATTTTAATCCCCCCAAGTCTTTACTATTTTCAGGTTTTTGTGGATCTCCTTCTCTTAATCCGTGCCCTGTGTAATGCACAAAAACATCATCCATTGAAGGTTTTTTGATGTTTACGCTTGTGATCTCGATCCCTTTTTGCCTTATACTTTCCATAAGGTGCGGGAGGATACGCGTGACATCTCCCCCAAGCATGACCCTCAGGGAATTTAGATCTTCATTTACCCCTTTTACCGGTTCAAGGGTCCTTAAAATCTCTGCAGCAATTTTGTTGTCGCTGGTCTCAAGATAAATAAGGTCCTTTCCGAGCTTATTTTTTAATTCTGCTGCACTTCCTGTTACGATAATTTTCCCATGGTCGATAATGCTTATCCTGTCGCTGAGCTGGTCGGCTTCCTCCATATAATGTGTGGTCATAAAGATGGTGGTACCTTCTTTTTTAATCTCTCTCAAATATTCCCATATTCTCATTCTTGTCTGGATGTCAAAACCTATCGTTGGCTCATCTAAGAAAAGCACTGCAGGCTTTGTCATCAGTCCCCTTGCAAGTTCAAGCCTTCGCTTCATACCTCCACTCAGATCTTTTGCCAGACTATTCCTTTTATTTTCCAACTCAGTTAGCTTAAGGAGTTCCTCTATCCTTTCTCTCCGTTGTTTTTTTGGCATTGAGTAAATCTTTCCATGGTATTCCATGTTCTCCCATGCGGTCATTTCATAATCCAGACACGGCATCTGAAAAACAGTGCCTATAGATCTTCTTACCGCCTTTGACTCCGTTGCCACATCATACCCATTGACCTTAGCATTCCCTTTCTGGATTTTCCGGAGTGTGGTGAGGATATTTATTACCGTGCTCTTGCCTGCCCCATTAGGGCCTAGAAATGAGAAGATTTCCCCTTCCTGGACAGTAAAACTGATATCATCTACCGCTTTTACGTCCCCATATGAATGCTCAAGATTATTTACTTCTATGACATTTGCTGTCATGATTCAACCCCTCTTCCGTCACTTCCATTAAACCCCCAATTTTTGAGTGACGATGAATCAACTTATTCGTGAAATTATTGACCTCGAACCAATGTCTTGATATTTTTATACAGGTAGTGGTATCTCAGAAAACTTATAAACTTATGGAAATAAAGATTCTAACCAGATTTCTGAAACTTATTTCCATTTTTAGCATTTTAGAAATCTTCTATCTGTTGCTTAATCTCCTATCGTTGCTTAAGCTAATCTTTCGCAAGACATCTATGGGTAAAGCCATATTTTACTTTGTAATTAGTTTTCTGGTTGCCATTTATGTAATAAAATGATATATAATATGAATCAGGGTTATTTTATATCCTGATAAAACATGGCCAAAAACTTGCCTTGGCGGTTTCGCGAATTTGTGTAAATTTAAACTCAAGTTTTTTGGATACTGTGTGAAATTTGGTCCTCATGATACGGAATTTTCTTTCCTCTAACTTCTTGAGATTTATGGTTTTACAGAAAATTAGGCACACTACCTTTTTTCGAAAAGCTGAAAGGTTAAATATATATTTTCTAATTTTTATCTCCTCGATTTACAATAATTTGTAGACAATAAGTTTTAAATCCAGTAATATTAAATCCAGTAATATTAAGTGCAGTAATATTAAATCCAGCAATATTATTACACAGCCACTTTTAAAATAATCCAACATATCGTGCATATTTACATACAGTCTTGTATATATCCTGTACAACTTATGCGAAAAGATTGTGCTGGATTTCTCAAAGTGGTGACCGTGTAATAATCTCCCTACAGCACATATTCAGTTTAAACTAAACCTAAACTGGTTATTAGCTACTGGTTATTAGCTGCTTCATGTGGGTAACTTATACGTTATTTCCAGATTTCAAGAAACATGCGTTTAATTTGAATGCATGTGCCAAATGAAACCGAAATCTACTCCCATTCTATCTTTGCTACATGAAGTTACATGTTAAACGAGAGTTTGTTAGTTTACCCACACAATTTATCGAAGAGCCCTTAAGTTTCCTAAGTATGGGTCGTTAATAATTAACATTTTCATCTTTATTATATGTATATACATAAAGATTTCAGTGTAATCCAGGTATATGAGCGCCATATTGTCTCCTCCTTTCTCCTTAATAGATTCCTTTTAGTCCCCTTCTTTGTACAACCTTCTGCGAGAATAATAGCCATTTCATACATGGAATTCTTTAACAACCCCTCCGATATTTTAACCCACTATATAATTCAGTACTCTCTGACATTTATTTTTAGGAACAATAGTTAAGCCCGGACTATTTACTAAGTTTAATTGATTTTAACTCAAAGTTTTGTAGCTCTCTAGAAGTTTAGATGCGTTAGCTGTATACATTTAATATCCGGAGCTTGACTATATTTTTAATATTTGTTTCACAATAGACTCTTTGTTTCCAATTTTTAATTAGATTTGAGTCTATATACTAAAGCAATAGTATGAATTTATATTAACTGCATAGAATGAAAATTCCTTACAAATAATAGTGTTTCAAAATTCGGAGATAGTTTTTTTTCATTCAGCAAAATTTATGAGATGAAAATGGCGGAAGCATGCAAAACTGAACCCCATTATGTGTTGAGCAGACCAGGAATAAGAAACTGAAATTTGAACCAAGAAACTGAAATTTGAGCTAGGTGTAGAAATAGAGAATAATTTGGTATTTCATGGGCAAGAATAAATTAAGATTGACCCTGCATATTGTTTTTAGTAATGAAAGAAAAAGGATACAGAGTCAATAGCATTTTACAGAAATTTCGCTACACTGTCATTCATTGTCATCGTGGCTTTATTACGTGAGGAGAAAAAGTTTAAGCGACCTCATGTAAAAGATTGAGTATATTTCTGTATATTTTACGAAAACAAGCATTCAAGTTCCCTCCTGAACCATTATTGACTATTTTTTAGATAGCTTATCTTTTAAACCACTAATGCCCTATAATTTAGTCATTGATGGGCATCCATACACTAGTATATTGTGAATTTATATAAACTGAAGAGTATGAATCTTCCTTAAAATAAGTAGTATTCAAAAATTCGAAGACCGTTTTTCTTCCTCAAAAACCTGAACTTGACATAATATCTAATTTACTTTATATTCTGCCTCAAGTACGCAAGTCCTATAACGAACGAATGAGCTTACCCAAAAAAATAGTTAACAGTTTGAAAGTTGACGCTTATATCTCATGAAATAAAGAACAGTAAAACCCTTAACACCATTCTAAAAATGTATTCCAAAAGACTAAAAAGTATATATGGCTACTAACTTATGGAATAGTGATGAAGTTAGTCACCCTTTCAAGACAAAATGAATCTCTGGAACTTCCATTTTATCTCGAAAAGGTGGCTATTTATTTATTCCAAATTGTTCAGGACTTAGACTGCGACCAACTGCCATGCTCCCTGGAAGACGTTCCAGTTCAAGACAGCGACCTGTATGTTTAAGTTTCCAATACCTATTAACCAATCAAACATTTCTTTTCCTCCTTTGATATTCGTCTTTTATTTCGATTACACCCAGGTCCACTGGTTGACTACCTGCAGGATAGCAAAGTTTGCCGTAGCAGTTTGGATAGCGAAGTTTCCAATACCGATAAGTGTGTCAAACATTTCTTTTCCTCCTTTGATTTTTGTCCTTTTATTTCGATTACACCCAGGTCCACTGGCCGATTATCTGTGCGATGGCAAAGTTCAGCGTAGCAGTTTGAGTTGCAAAGTTTCCAATACCTATAAGAGTGTCAAACATTTCATATTCTCCTTTGATGTTTGTCCCTTTGATGTTTGTCCTTCGATTTTGATTACACCCAGGTCCACTGGCCGATTATCTGTGCGATGAAAGCGTTTCCCGTTGCAGTTTGGATAGCAAAATTTCCAATACCGATAAGTGTGTCAAACATTTCTGCCCCTCCCTTTCTTTCAATTTTATAGTTTATTTACCCCAATCATTTCATCAGGTATTCTCACGGTACGTATTTATATAGGATTTTACATACTATGTTCTAGTATACTGAATAATATATACTATACCTAATATATTTGTCTTTGTTTCAAGAAAAACACAGACAAGTTCTACTTTTCCGTGAGCATATTTCCTATTTAGTGTCAATCTATATTTAATTTATAGAACCAATTCTCCTTACAAATAATGATGCTTACATATTTAGATATGTGTTAATGTAATAAAGACTATATTTTTAATTTTGAGCTCATTCTGACCTATATTTGAAATGTTCTGGAAATTAATATAGTGCAGGATTACAAAAACACATTTTTTCAAGAGATCTCTTTAGAAATTATATAACATATTGAGAAATTTCAAAAAAAGACATTTGATTACTATTTATTGTGGAAAACAAAAGCAACAGACCTATTCTAGTCATTAAAATGTATAAAAAATATAACATTGTTGTTGATATCGTTTTTGGGAAAAATTACTCGAAAACCTGGTTATTATCTCAACTGAAGCTTCGGGAAATAGGTGCTCTAGATTTTCAATAACTCAAAATTTACTCCTTTAATCTCTTATCTTGAATAAGCAGTTTGGGGTATAATCACGAAAAGTGATTCTAAAAACTCTTACTGATTATGAAGAAAATTAGTTTTGGGATGAGCTCTTGAAATTGGACAGATTCGTTTAATAGTTAAAGCAGTATTTCTTGAGTTCTTTTCCAGAATTTAGTGAAAATACTGGGCTTTCGGGATTGTAAAATGATCATAAATCCTTTATAATTATCTCTTAAACTAAAAAATAATAGAGCAAAGGTTAAAATGGACTTTCTTACATAGAAAATAAAAAGAATTGAAACTATTGTAATTTTTTCTAATTACACCTTAATAGTGTTGGGAAGGGGGACTGAAGTCATAGATCTGAATAGGTTACCTGAGGATAGTTTATCGGTTGTAGAGGTTTCCAATGTCAGGAAAAGTTATATGCTTGGGGATATGGAAGTTCCTGTACTTTCAAATATTAACCTTAAAATCGGAAAAGGGGAACTACTCGCGATAATGGGTCCATCAGGCTCCGGAAAAAGTACTCTTATGAACCTTATAGGTTGCCTTGATAGACCTACTGGAGGGCAGATCCTTATAAAAGGAAGGGACTCGAATGGAATGTCCGATGAAGAGCTTGCTCGCCTTCGGGGACTTGAAATAGGTTTTGTTTTTCAGACTTTCAATCTAGTCCCTCGCATGACTGCTTTTGAGAATGTTTTGCTCCCGACCTTTGCAAATTCAAGGAGCATAGATCCACAAAAGCGTGCGAAGGAACTTCTTAAGCTCATGGGACTGCAAGATCGTATGCACCACAAGCCCGGAGAGCTTTCGGGAGGTCAATCTCAGAGGGTCTCGATTGCAAGGGCACTCATCAATGATCCTTCCATTCTTCTTGCTGATGAACCGACTGGAAACCTGGATTCAAAAACAGGCTCTGAAATCCTTCGCATATTCATGGACTTGAATAAGGAAGGAAGGACAGTCGTAATAGTAACACACGACCCTGAAATCGCAAAATTTGCTGATAGGGTTGTCCTGGTAAAAGATGGAGTAATTCAGTATAATTAATAAAGTGAGTATATAAGGTGGGAATATATGGGGTTAATTAAAGAGCGTATTATTGCAACTTTTTTTTCTTTACTTATAATTGCTTCCGTTTTTGCGTCTCCCGCTTATGCAGCTGTAGGGAGTGCAAACCTGAAAGTAACGATCGTCGAAACAAATCCTTATCCTGCAAAAATAGGAGAGTATCTTACCCTAAATATACAGGTGGAAAATGTTGGAGGGGCAAAAGCTGATAACGTTGATATTGAAATAGTCCCTAAATATCCTTTTTCTCTCGATTCCCAGGAAAATGCCGTGCAGAATATAGGGGCTCTCAATCCTGGCCGAACTGCTACAAAAGAGTTCTCTCTGTTTGTTGATAAAAGCGCCCAGAAGGGAACTCGTCCTATAGATATCCGCACCAGAACTAGCAAGGAAGACCCGTGGAGTAAGGAATCCTTTGATATAAGGGTAGGTACTGAGACCTTTGACAGCAAAGGTACTGTCGAGCTTGCAGAGATTGTCTCATCCCCTGAAATCTTTATGCCTGGCGATGAAGGTACTGTTACAGTGACTCTTAAGAACACCGCAACCTCACCTACTGTTACTATTGATGGAAAAGACTACGATACCAATGCGAGGATTCAGGCTGCAGTTTTGAGGCCGCTGTCTGATGGGATTACTGTTCAGTACGCTCCTTATTACGAAATGGGACTTTTGGGCCCGGGAGAAAGCGTTAAATTAACTTTTAATATCGAGGTTAAAGAAGATGCTAAAGAAGGAGTTCACAACCTTGAACTTGAAATCGAAGGAAACTCTTATGACTACAACAGCCGGAAGAACATTCCGCTCAAAGTTGACTCTTCGAATATAAAGGTAATTACCTCAAAACCGCTTGAGCTGGTAAACGGGAAAGCTATAGTAGAGTTTGATGTAGCAAATACTCACCCAAACGAGCTAAATTCTGTCAGCATAAGACCTGAGGCTGAAGGTGTGAAGTTTTACCCTGCGGAATATTTCATTGGACCAATAGACCCTGATGAACTTTTCACAATAAAGTTTGATGCGATACGAGACAGCTCTTCGGATTCCAACGATGAAAGCATAAACATGTCTGTTACTGCGAACTATAATAATGGGATAAACAGGCACGAAAACGTTGCAGGTAACCTGAAACTTGCAACTGATTCCCTGCCTTCGGGAACAAACTCTACAGTTGCAATTGCGGGTGTTATTGCAGTCGTCTTTATCCCGGCAGCTGTCATCCTGTACAGAAGAAAAAAACAATGAGTTAATGAAGGTCTTCAATTGTCATATTTCTGGGGGTAAAATATGATACAATTTGTACAGGCGGTTCATATTGCTTCTGGAAGCATACGCAATTCCAAGCTTCGGTCTGCACTTACGACACTCGGAATTGTGATAGGTGTCGCAGCAGTAATAATAAATGCGTCCCTTGGTGCCAGCTTTAATCAGTTTTTTACTGACGAAGTTAGCTCTGTGGGCTCAAACTTTATAATTGCATATAGCAACCAGCCAAACCTCTTCTATGATAGTGAGCTTAAGATAATGGAAAATACTCCAGGGATCTTGGGAGTTTCTCCCAGAAAAATAGTGTCCGGAGAGATTAGTTATCTTTCAGATACTAAAAGCGTGAGCGTTGTGGGTGTAAACGGAGACTTTCAGGAAATCCAGGGAATCAAAATGGAAGAGGGAAGTTTCCTGACTGATAAGGACATTTACTCTGCTGTACTCGGGCATGATCTTGCAAAAGAGAAATTTGGCAGGAGTATCTCGCATAGAAGCACTGTTGATATCGCATTCCGGCAGGAGAACGGCACGCTTGTAAGAAAAAGCTTCAAAGTAAAAGGAATTCTGGAGAATTCTAAAGAAACTATTGTTGGAGGAGATGGCAGTACAGACATGATCGTCTATATCCCTATTTCGACCATGAATGAGATGACTGGAGAACAGGACTATGGAGCTTTTTTTGCGATGGCAGAAAGTTCTGAAAGCATCGGCAATATTTCGGATGACGTGGATAAAAGACTTGCCCGGAACTTCGGAATTGCTGAAAGGGATATAGACAATGAAGATTCGAAGCCTTATACAGTATTCGATCAGGAAGATGTCCTCAAAGAGGTAGGTGCATTGGGAGATAAGTTGAGCTCTTTTCTCCTTATCCTTGCTTTAATTTCACTGTTCGTAGGCTCAATAGGAATAATGAATATCATGCTCGTAACAGTCACTGAACGCACAAAGGAGATTGGTATAATGAAGTCTGTAGGTTACAGCAATTCTAATATACTATCCCTTTTTTTGTTAGAATCCGTAATGGTCAGCTCCCTTGGAGGACTATTAGGTACTGCTATAGGAGGTTTTGGAGCTTATATCCTTGAAAGTGCTCTCAAACTTCCGCCGGTGTTTCCTTTCAAGCTGATTGAAATCGGAATTCTTGTTTCAGTTCTTGTAGGTGTAAGTGCAGGCCTGTACCCTGCAAGAAAGGCTGCGAATATGAATCCTGTGGATGCCTTAAGGTATGAATGAGGGTCTTTTAAGTTTGAAGAAATGACCCTTATTTCTTCAAATTTGGCAGAGCTTACGGAAATATAGTACATAGCTGCTACTATAATTTCCAGGCTCAATATTTAAATCGGAGCGTTAATATGAAAAACCCTACGGATAAAGAGCCTTTTAAGTAGGAGTTGCCTGATTCTGGCTTCCGAGGATGCAAATAAGGGGACGCACAATCTTGAACTTGCAATCGAAGGCAATTCTTTTGATTATACTTGCCGTCCTGATTGTCGCCCTGGCTGCTGCGGGTGTACTGATCTATAGAAAAAAACAGCGGAAAAACAAATGAGCAGTCTGTCTCTGGTGCCTGGTTCTATTAATATTTCAGAAGTTATGTCTTCCGCTGGATCCTGCTCCTGGTAGCAGGATTTTTAACTTAAATCTCCTTTTCAAGCAGGTTGCTATCTCTTTTCAATTTTTATATTCAGTTGATGAATCCGTTTTTTTCAATTTTTTTCCTTTCGGCGACGAACTCGTTTTTTTTGTTTCGTTATCCTGGACAGGGGCATTCTCCGATTTTGCCGGAATGGTAAAGGTAAATGTACTTCCTTTTCCTACCTCTGAGTCCACCCATATCTTCCCGCCATGAAGATCTACAAAGTTTTTGACAATAAATAACCCAAGACCGGCTCCACCATATCCTCGGGCTGCAGAAGAATCTCCCTGTGTAAAAGGCATGAATATCTTCTCGTGGCTCTCTTTTGAAAGCCCAATTCCATTGTCCGAGACTTTAACTTCGAGAACTCCTTCCTTTTTGCAGGCACCGATAACGACCTTCCCTTTCGCAGGAGTAAATTTTATGGCGTTGCTGACCAGGTTATACAGGATCTGCCTGAGTTTTGTAATATCAGCCTGAACATTTCCAACAGAGGGATCTATCTTAAGTTCGACAGTAATCTTCTTGACCGAAGCAGGCGAAAGGAGGCTCATTCTTACCTCTCCTATGAGGCTTGCAATATCTACATCCTCGTATTTGAGGGTCTTTTCCCCAGCTTCAAGTCTTGAGATATCAAGCAGGTTATTAATAATCTCAAGCAGACTTTTTCCGCTTAACAGTATATTATTAACATACTTTGATTGCTTTGTGTTCAAGGGCCCGAAAGCTCCTTCCAGCAGCAGATCAGAAAAACCTATAACTGAATTGAGCGGGGTCCGGAGCTCATGGCTCATATTCATTATGAAACTGTTCTTTGCACTGTTTGTGGCTTCAGCGTCTTTTTTTGCTTTGAGAAGAGTTGTTTCAAGCTCTTTTTGCCCGTTTACATTGCACGTGTGCACCAGATATTCCCATTTTTCTCCTCTTTTAACGATGATACCTTTTTCCTCCACCAGCTCAAGAAGTTCACTGCCTGATAATTCGCCGAGAGGAAAAGTGCAGAGATATGTAAGTTTTCTTCTGTTATCCGGGTTAATTTCTCTAAGGCCTTCTTCCAGCCTTTCAGGATCGGGCTTGAGGGAGCTTTCTGTTCTAGTAATATTAATATTCATTCTGAAACCAGGTAATCCTTCAGAAAAGGCTTTTTCACTCCTATTTTCCATGATTTCTTTTACTGCTGATTCAAGCAGCGGGATATTTTTTGAAAGTGTGCCGGCTGTAATGATCTCTAATTGAGATGAAGTTAGATACTTTCCGACATTCACGCCTGCTTTCTCAAGTTCATTTTTTGCCTTTTCAACTTCCTGTGAATCCTTAACAGTCCAGAGACAGTACTCTCCCTGCTCAATCCCCTGTTTAAAATAGGCAGCAAGTAGTTCTGTAAGTTCTTCGGCATCACTATATACAGCAGAGAGCTGGGTGCTCTGTGGAATGCTTGAAAAAAGTTCGGGGCATTTGTCGGTATTTTTCATCAGAATCTTTCCCCCCTCCATGTGTTTACAATAAGTGCATCTTCAGTGCACAATCCGGGTTTAAGTGGGGCATGAAACAGAGAATGTGGGATATGTATGACAACTTCCCACGCTCTAAATCTGGCTTAAAGTTTTTGGTAAATATTTCTAAAATTTACAGGATAATATATCGTTTTAATCATTTATTTCTTTTTAACTTTCAATATTTCATACATATGCTTATATTTTCTATCATATTACATCAGCATATATAAGAAATGTGCTAATTTGTAATGTTGAGAAGTTAGCTCAGTTTTTAAAATCTATATAGATTGAGGTGCCTGAAGGTATAGAGTATTGATATATTTTATGCCTTCTTGGAAAGAGCTTCAGTGTTTTTATGAAGAGGAAATAAACGCCCGGGCAAACAAACAGGCAAAAATGGCTCAGGTGAATGCGCTGAGATATGAATAAACAGATGGCTTAAAACTTAAGCTCTTATAGTTCAGAAATTCCTTCTCAGAGTTTTTGTTTTCGCCTTTTGTTTTAGTCCCGTAAAAGGGGGTATTTTTTCTCAAATTAAATCTTCAGCTCTCTCGAACAAAACCGGAATGCTAATTACGGATCGAAGGGATACTTATTAAAAAGCGCATTTTTGAATTTATTCTTTCGCGGATTCATGGGAAGGAAATGCTACTAAGAGGACCTAACTTTTTATTTATGCAGCTTTGTGGAGGAAGAAGGGATGGAAACAGGAGAGAAAAAAGCTATTGGAGCCAGGAATTTTCTTTATCCTATGCCCACTACTCTTGTGGGTGCCGATGTGAACGGGAAGCCAAACTACCTGACAGTTGCTTTTTGTGGAATTGTTCAGGCAGGTCCCCCGATGATTGCAGTTACTCTTGGAAAAATGCATTATACAAATGAAGGGATCAGGGAAAACAAATGCTTCAGTGTGAATATTCCCTCCAGATACATGCTCGAAGCTACGGATTACTGCGGCATAGTCTCCGGGAAAAAGATTGATAAATCCGGTATTTTCCAAACTTTCTACGGAAAGCTCGAAAAAGCTCCAATGATTCGAGAGTGCCCTGTAAACCTCGAATGTAGGCTCGTGGATACCCTGGACTTCGGCGGGACAAATGAGGTTTTTATTGGGGAGATTGTGGAAAGCTATGCTGAAGAAAAATATCTCTGTAACGGGGTCCCTGATATAGAAAAGATCGAACCTATTGTTTTTTCCATGTACGATAACAATTACTGGGGAATAGGCGAGCGTCTTGGTAAAGCCTGGCATGTTGGAAAAAAATTCAGTCAGAATATTAATGAGGACAGAAGTAAAAGTAATATGTAAAGAGAAAACTTTCTTTGAAGAAAGTCCTTTTTGCAGGTGTCAATAAAGGGGTTTGAGGACAACATTGAGGATTCTGAGCCGGAGAATAGACGGCTCGCCAGTTTTAGTTTTCATGGGACAATGGGGGTTATTATATGAAAGTAACAGTATTCAGCGGGAGCCATAAAGGCAGGGAAGGAAACACCCTTATTATGGTTGAAGAATTCCTGAAAGGTGCAGAAGAAGCCGGGGCAGAAACTGAAAATATTATCCTTGCCGAGAAGAATATTAGATACTGCAGGGGAAAATTCGAGTGCTGGCTCAAGACGCCCGGAAGGTGTACTATTCGCGATGAGATGGATGACTTGCTTCACATATTTATGGGTTCGGACATCGTCGCCTTTGCATGTCCTGTATATTTTGAGAATGTTCCTTCCATAATGAAAAATTTCATAGATCGGCTTACTCCTGTTCTTCTGCCTCACTTTGAGGAGGACGAGATGGGTGAATACAGGCATTCTAAGCGTTATGAGAAATATCCAAAATTCGTTGTGATTTCGAATGCCGGGCTGCCAGGGCAGACAAATTTCGATGTAGAACGCCTTTTTTTCAGGCGGCTAGCAAGAGCTTTTCATACAGAGCTGATTGCAGAAATCTATAGAGGAGAAGGGGAAATTTTCAGAAGCCAGAAAAATCTCATGCTGAAACCTCTGATAGGAAAATATAAAAAATTGCTCAGATCTGCCGGTAAAGAGGTTGTTGAAAGTCAGGCGCTGTCGGAAAAAACAGTTTCAGACCTTGAGAAGCCAATCGTACCTCCGAGCCTGTACATAAAGTTCGGAAATGAAGAATGGGACCGTCTTATATCAGAAAGAGAGTCTTGAGCAGACTCTCAAATTACTGGCTTTCCAGGTTGCCTTCAACGAGGTCTTCCAGGCTGTGTTCCATGTAAGGTGCATTACTCCTTTTAATCAGTTCCTGACAGACTTCAACCGGCTTCCCGTCCATTACAAGAGCTCCGTTTTCGATTAATACAGCCCTGTGGGCGACTTCCCTGACAAAGTCCATATGGTGGCTTACGAGCACAATGGTCGTGCCGAAACGCTCGTTAATCCTTTTTAACGAATTTGTTACATCTCTCAGGGTTACGGGGTCAAGGTCTCCAAAAGGCTCGTCAAGCATAAGGTATTCAGGAGAGGTTGCAAGGCTCAGGGCAATAAAAGCTCTGACATGTTCTCCTCCGCTTATCTGGTAAGGAGTTTTATCAAGGACTTCCATTGACAGGTCAAGGGCTTCAAAGACCGGTTTTGCATAGGTATCAACATCGGTTACCGGAATAGCCGGGAAGAGGTCGAAGTAAACCGTGTCACTGAGGTTCAGTTCCCTGAGTACGACAGTCTTATCCTCTTCAGGCATATCGGGCAGGCGGTAAACATTATCCAGAGTCTCATCCGAAAGTCCCATTTCCCTGGCTTTATTTCTCGCGTATTCTATTGCACCCTGTTTTTTCATGCTCAGCCTGAAGCGTATCTGGTCTCTTACAGTTGAATTTACGGACATTGAGAATTCCTGGTTCATAATGCTCATAATCCGCCTGAGCTCCATACGCTTCTTGCTGTACTCAGTGACATCCACCCAGTCATCCTTACAGAGATACTCAACAGACCCGCTTTTCGGTTTGACCAGCCCCTCCATCAGCTTTATCATTGTCGTTTTTCCGGCTCCTGAAGGCCCTATAAACGCCAGAATTTCTCCTCTATAAACATCCAGAGAGAAGTTTTTGATATTGAGGACTTCCCCCATCCGGATAAGAGAATAACGTTTTGAGACATCTCTTACTTTAATGCAGACTTCCTTATTCCCTGGCTCTGAAAGTTCTTCCCTTGGTTTCATGTCTCTCAGGAAGTTTTTAAGTACCCAGGCAGGTTCACCATCGGCTGCTATTTTCCCGTTTTCAAGGAAGATAAGCCTGTCTGCAAGATAGGCATGGATTTCAGGAAGGTGGGAGACCACTATAATCGGGATATTAAGTTTCTCTTTCAGGCTCTTTATCACATCCAGGATTTCCTGTTTCGTATCCGGGCCTGTCATTGTTACGGGCTCGTCCAGTAGAAGGACTTTCGGTTTTGCTGCAAGCTGCCTTGCCATTACGACCCTTTGCTTTTCCCCCCCGCTCAGGAGATTGGTGGAGTGAAGGGCTTTGTGTTCCAGGCCCACAAGTTTCATATACTCCATAGCCCTGGCAAAGAGCTCTTTATAATCATCAGTTTCACTGCTCGGAAGGGCTTCATACCCTTTTCTGAGATAATTCAGTTTCCTTATGATGTTTTCTATTGCAGGCCCGTTCCAAAGCCCAAAATTCCGCTGGAGGTGTATTGCAGTTACGCTTTTCAGGAGTAGTTCTCCTTCAAGTCCTGATTCAGGAGTCACAGTTTCTCCATCTACTTCCACAGTTCCTTCATCGAAGGGCTCAACTCCCCGGATAATGCGGAGCAGGGTCGATTTCCCGCTTCCGCTTCGACCTGTAATTCCGAGGATCTCTCCGTCCTCCACCGTGAGGTCGATATGGTCCAAAACCCTTCTTTTTTCGGAACACACCTCATAATCTTTTACCAGATTGGAAATCCTGATCATAATCATACCTCCTAGTGTAAATTGCAAGTTGACGCTGGACACTTGATCGGTTCTAAAGGACTTAATATTTTTTCTTCATGAAAAATTTGCCTCTTCGGAACCATTTCATTTTTCAGATCCTTTTGCGTTAGTAGAATATGGTACTAAAATAGGAGTCAAGTATTTCCTTTAAAACTATTTATTACAATCGGCTGCCTGTGAATTGTCGCCCAAACTGGTTTTAAATATTAAGTGTAAAGATAATACCCAAAGTGAACTGCCCACTAAATCTAAAGATTTAACGGGCTTCTTGGTTCATTCCTCCCTCTATTGAGGGCAAGTCCCCAAGCTCTTCCCCACGTTCCGCAGGTGTTACAATCCAATTAGATTTTGATCAATGAGAGCAAATTTTTTGATATTGATAGCGGCATTTATATCTCTTTCATGTTTTGTTTTACAATCAGGGCAAGTCCACTCTCTATCTTTTAACTGAAGCTCTTTATTGTGGTATCCACACACGCTACACAGCTTAGAAGAAGGCTCGAACTGTCCTATTCTCAGGATAGTTTTCCCAAACCATTCAGCCTTATATTCTAACTTTGAAATTCTGGAAAAGTATTATTGGAGTGAAAATACGTTATGAAGTGAGGGATATTTTGCATCTACTATAGGAAATGTTAGTAAAGAAGCCGCCGAATATTACATACGGAATCAGGGTTGAAGTTGACGCTTACATCCCCTGAACTAAAGACTCAGGGGTTTTACGCTTATTCATATAAAGATAGGGGGTTTACAGCCCTGCCCTTTCAACCATTAAGTCTGCCACCTGTTTTGCGTCCTTGAAAGGGAAATCCTTTTCAGTAATCAGACTTTTTGCCTCAGCAGCGGTAACTTCAACATCCCCTATCATGCATGTAGTGTCCA
>ENA-UOOK01002411-UOOK01002411.1-fermentation-metagenome-genome-assembly--contig:-NODE-2411-length-23129-cov-5.845324_pt1 | contig 23129 bp, 19 predicted proteins | sample MGYA00245777_ERZ724023 | MGnify/ENA primary metagenome ERZ724023 (study PRJEB28704, sample SAMN03018312) | fermentation metagenome | biome: anthropogenic terrestrial biome; feature: soil; material...
TGTACGCGGAAACCCTGCAATCCCTTTGTGAACAGAGCGGCGGCATCCTGCTCACGAAGGATATCGTCAGCGCCGATATTCCCAGCAGTTATCTGACGGCATTTCTGAGAGAAGGCAAGCTGGAGCGTGCCGGTCATGGCGTGTATATCACGCCGGACGCGATGGAAGATAAGATGTTCACCCTGCAGATCCGAAAAAACCGACTGATTTATTCTCACGACACCGCCCTGTACCTGCACGACCTGACCGACCGCGATCCGCTGACCTACAGCGTAACGGTGCCGACCGGCTACAACACCAAGCGGCTGACGGAGGAAGGGCTCAGCGTGTTTTCCATCAAGCCTGATTTATACGGGATGGGAATCACGACGGCGCAGTCACCCTTTGGCAGACCAATCCGGGCTTACGATGCGGAGCGCACTCTGTGCGACATGCTGCGCAGTCGGCATCAGATGGACGGCGCGCTTTTCCCGGAAGCCCTGAAGCGGTATGTCCGAAGAAAAAATAAAAACATTCCCCTGCTGATGCGGTATGCGGAATCGCTCCGCATTGACAAACTGCTCCGGCAGTATCTGGAGGTATTGCTATGAAAACATCCCGGCAGCTTAACGCCCTGATACGGAATATGGCGAAGGATAAAAGCATCAACGCGCAGATCATCCTACGGAACTTCATGCTGGAGCGTCTGCTGGAACGGATTTCCCTGTCCCCTTACCGGGAGAACCTGATCCTGAAGGGCGGCATGCTGGTCGCGGCCATGGTGGGGCTGGACACCCGCGCTACCATGGACATGGACACCACGCTGAAGGGATACCCGCTGACCGAGGAATCCGTCCGCTCCGTTTTTACGGATATTCTCGCCATCCCTGTGGAGGATCACGTGACCCTCATGCTGAAAAAGTTGGAGGATATCCACGACGAAGCGGAATATCCCGGCATTCGCGTCACGCTGGAGATGCTCCTGGACGAAACAAGGCAGACTCTCAAGGTAGACATCACAACCGGCGACCCAATCACACCAGCTGCGGTTGATTATTCCTTCAGGCTGCTATTCGAAGACCGGAGCATTCAGATCAAGGCATACAATCTGGAAACGGTGCTGGCGGAAAAGCTGGAAACCATCTTCTCCAGAAGTACCGCCAACACCCGCATGAGAGATTTTTATGACGTGTACGTTTTATGGCACACGCGAAAAAGCGATATCAGTCTTCCTGTCCTGAAAAAAGCGTTTGAGAGAACGGTCAGGAAAAGAGGAAGCAATTTTCTGCTGCGCGGCGATATTCCAGAAGGTGCGGAGGCGCTGTCCGGCAGCAAGGAAATGCAGGAACTGTGGACGCGCTATCAGAAAAAGTATTCCTATGCCGATGACATTGCCTGGGAGGACGCCGTTGCCGCGGCAAAGGGATTGTATGAAAACGCGATAGCCGTGACAGAAAAATAGAAAACAGAAATCATACATGAGAAAACCGCCGAAGAGCTTGAAAAACTCTCCGGTGGTTTTTTACTGCCTAAGGCAAGGAGGTATCATATGCAAGCATCACAAATCATTACACTGATCGCAGCCGGACTCACCATGTTCGGCGTGATCAGCTTATTATCTTTGCTGGCCCATTACTATACCCTGAACGGCATCAAGTCCAAGACCGTGGGCGACGGCCAGCATGGTACGGCGCGCTGGGCAACCAAACAGGAGATTAAAAAGACCTACAAGGAAGTCCGGTTTGAGCCGGATAAATGGCGTAAGGGAGAGAACCGGCCTACGGCGCAGGGGTTGGTGGTCGGCTGGCGAAAAGCGTCCCTGTTTGATCAAACGTCTCCCCACGGCTACGCGCTGGTGGATGACGATGACATTCATTGCCTGATGATCGGCGCGGCAGGCGTCGGCAAGACCGCGAACTTTCTCTATCCGAATCTCGAATACGCCTGTGCCTGCGGTATGAGCTTCATCACCACCGATACCAAGGGCGATCTCTACCGCAATTACGCGGGAATCGCAAAGGATTATTACGGCTATCATGTGGCGGTCATCGACCTGCGCAATCCCACCCGCTCGGACGGCAACAACCTGCTCCATCTGGTGAACCGCTATATGGACCTGTATCTCGCAAATCCGGAAAATTTGGCGTACAAGGCCAGAGCGGAGAAGTACGCCAAAATCACGGCCAAGACCATCATCAACTCCGACGGCTTCGACACCGCATCGGCCGGACAAAACGCTTTCTTCTATGATGCGGCAGAAGGTCTTCTGACCTCTGTCATTCTGTTGATTGCCGAATACTGCGAACCGAAACAGCGGCACATTGTGTCGGTGTTCAAGCTCATTCAGGATTTGCTGGCGCCTAGCGGCGTGAAGGGCCGGACGCTTTTCCAGATGCTTCTGGCACATCTGCCGGACGAGCACAAGACCAAATGGTTCGCCGGCGCCGCGCTCAACACGGCGGAGCAGGCCATGCAGAGCGTCCTGTCCACGGCGCTCTCCCGGCTCAACGCTTTTCTGGATTCCGAGCTGGAGCAGGTGCTGTGCTTCGATACGGCCATTGACGCGGAAAAGTTCTGCACGGAGAAAAGCGCCGTTTTCCTCGTCATGCCGGAGGAAGACAACACGAAGTATTTTATCATCTCGCTGATCGTCCAACAGCTCTACCGGGAAATCCTCTCGGTGGCCGACGAGTACGGCGGCAAGCTGCCGAACCGCGTGATGATGTTCCTCGACGAGATCGGCACCATCCCCAAGATTGAGTCAGCTGAGATGATGTTCTCCGCCAGCCGGTCACGCCGGGTATCCATTGTCGCTATTATCCAGAGTTTCGCCCAACTGGAGAAAAACTACGGCAAGGATGGTGCGTCCATAATAATCGACAATTGCCAGGACACCGTGTTTGGTGGCTTTGCCCCCAACAGCGAGTCGGCACAAATTCTCTCGAAGGCCCTCGGCAACCAGACCGTCATGAGCGGCTCCATCAGCCGTGGGAAGAACGATCCTAGCCAGTCCCTGCAAATGATTGAACGGCCGCTGATGACGCCCGACGAGCTGAAATCCATGCCCAAGGGCCATTTTATCGTGACCAAAACCGGAGTTTACCCCATGCGCACCCGGCTGAAGCTGTTCCTCGAATGGGGCATCACCTTCGGAAAACCATATGAGATCGCGGAGCAATCCGCCCGAAAGGTGGAGTACGCGAACCGGCACTCACTTGAGGAAGAAATCATCCGGCGCAACGCCGCGTGCGAAGCCGATCCGGAGGAAAAGGTGGAACCCGATTCTTCCGCTTCCGCCGGTATCCAGCATACCCCCGCACTGGAGCATAAGGCGCCGGAGCAGCAAAAGCCCTCGATACGGATATAGCGGGGTGATCCTATGAGCTATTTTTCCTCGCTCTATTCCTCGGAGCTGCCCCACCGGGCAAGGGCGGTATACATGTACCTGCGCGACCGGGCTGACCGGGACGGCAAATGCTATCCGGCGATTGGTACCATCGCCAAGGAGCTGAAGCTGTCCCGCAGCACCGTCAAACGCGCAATTGCCGACCTTGAAAGAAGCGGTTACCTGCGCAAAGAGCAGCGCTGGCGGGAAAACGGCGGCAAGAGCAGCAACATGTTTTATCTGACGAAGGCCGATTCCAGTTAGCGCTGAAAAATGGACATTCCTCCAGGGAAATGGTATGTCCATACGCTGGACTGTGGTACGGTTCATGGTGAACCATGAAGGTGAACCTCTCACTTTATAAAGATTTAACAACAGAGAAAAGAAAATTATTAAGGCCTATTTTTACCCTCTTTCACCGTAATGGGAGTAACTTCCGCTGTATCCGGGTCAATTAGAATAACACCCTTGTTTTGCTTTCTGGCGTATGTAACAAGATGAGCAGCCGGTTCCATCAGTACTAGTGGTTGGTCTTTGTAAACGGCCAGAAGCAATCCAGTGTGGTTTACCAAATACTCATTGCAGCGGAGATAGCAGCTCTTTTCGAATTTTGTAGAAATCAAATAATTATATGTGCTTTTCTCCAAAATTGTGTAATATCGATCACGCAACTGTGGAGTCCATTTTTTTGCCTGCTCTTCATACGGAATCACACAGTAGAGTTTCAGGTGTGGAAAGTGGTTTATGAGATATAAGATCAACTCGGCTCCCCACATAGACGCGCCCGGTTCGCAGTTTGTGTAAAAATCGGTTATGCCATTATCATAAAGGGCAAGAACCTGAAGTTTCATCGCAGCCTTGATCTGTTGGCATAGTTCATCTTCTTCATCATAGCCAAAACGAAATCGCATCGGTTCATGTCCGGTAAACGTACAGCCTATATTTCTCATTTTCTTCCTCCAAGTTATTCCGTGCGGTCATTGTGTGCATACAGGATATTATATTATAGGCCATCTGTGCATACAATACAAGTATGCATTAAGACAAGGATGGTATTTATTATGAAACTGGATTACAAGGCGATAGGACAGCGGATTAAGGAGGCCAGAGCCCGTAATGGCGTAAGTCAGGAACAGCTGGCTGAAAAGGTCGGACTTTCTACGGCTCATACCAGTCACATTGAAACCGGAAATACTAAGGTCAGCCTTCCGGCTTTGGTGCAAATCGCAAACGCGCTGAATGTTTCAATGGATGAACTGATCTGCGATAGCAGCGTCAAGGCCAAGCCTGTTTTTGAAAATGAAATTACAAGGACAGTACAGGACTGCGATGAACATGAGATTCGAATTATTTCGGATACAGTTATTGCCCTGAAAAGTTCCCTGCGAAAACGCAATTGTGACTGATTCCTGAACAGAAAAAAACTCAGAAAAAATCTCAGGTTTGCTTCTAGATGAAGCCTCCTGAGATTTTTTTGCTTGCAGTGTTTCCTTTTTCCCAATTGGTCAACCTACAACACTGTTCCGCCCTTTTCGTTTTGCCCGGTAGAGCTTCCGGTCAAGTATGCCGATGATTTGGTTTACCGTGCTGATGCCGCTTGTTTTGTAAACGGTTTGCACACCAAAGCTGCAGGTAAGATTCAATATCTGCCCATTGATACTGAAATTTCTCTTCTCAATGGACTGCCGAATTCTGTTCGCAATTTTGACGGCCGTACCATGGTTGAGTTCCGGAAGACAGATCAGGAATTCATCTCCTCCGTAACGGGCGGCCCATCCATCTTTCCGTCGGATACTGTTAAAAAAAATATCCGCCACCTCGCGCAAAACGTAGTCCCCGGCAACATGTCCATGTTCGTCGTTTATTTTTTTGAAAAAGTCTATATCTGAATAGATAAACGAAACCGGAGCGCCGTTTTGAAAGGTCCGCTTCAGATCCATGGGGAGTTTTTCATCGATATATCTGCGATTATACAGATTAGTGAGCGAGTCGGTGATGACTAATCTTTTAATATACGGAAGTGAATCCGGATTGTCGATATCTGAGCAGTAGCGAATCAGTTCCAAGCGGTATTGCCGCCGTTCCACGGAAATTGGTATGCTGATTTCTATTTTAGCTTCTTTATCCCAAATCGAAAGAGTTGCGTTATGGAAAACATGGGATGCCGGATTTGACTCAAGAGAATTTGCGTTTTGAATCTCGTATAGGATTTGCCTGTGGTCATTGTCCCAAACGTGCACAATCGGAAAATACTTGTTCAACGCATGCACAGATTGTTTTAATTGCTCAAAGTTTTCAAACTCCATAGACCTTCCCTTTGCTGTGATGATGGTATCACGTGTTTATTTATCCCATCTGAAATATGATAAGCCGGTTCGCCACTAAGGTGAAGTTATGAAGCGGCTATATCCACTGACATGCCCTATATTGAGCATATACATGTATGTTCATTATAGGGCATACTTTAGATAAAGTAAAGTCTATGGGGTGAATAAATTTGATATCATATGCGCCATTATGGAAAACCATGAAGATAAAGGGTGCGACAACTTATACGCTCAGAAATAAAGGCGGCGAAGAAAATATAAGTGGTTCAACTATTTTAAGGCTGCAGAAAAACGAGTCCGTTTCCACAAATACATTGGACAGCCTATGCAGGATACTCAATTGCCAGTTGTCTGACGTAGCGGAATATGTACCCGACTGAATAACATTCAATACGGATAGATTTAAGCACATAAGTAAAGGCCGACGGTTTGTACACTACAAGCCGCCGGCCTTTTATTGACTCGATTTTTCGTAAAGTATCTGACTTGCCGATATGATTTTGGCAGTATGATAAGAATATTTTATGACAAAATCAGCCAATAGTCAATGAAGTTCGACAGAAATTTGAAGTCGGGAGGCGGTGGTTCTTCCGATTTGACAGAGAAAAAATCGTGCGTCTATGCTTTTAGGCGGTGTTTACCCACTTATCGCCGTCATAATTTCAGTCGTAATCGATCAGAAAGGAAGTAGATTTTAATGTCACGCAGAGGCGAAAATATCTATAAGCGGCAGGATGGCCGATGGGAGGCCCGCTATATCAAAGCGCGCGATGCAACCGGCCGGGCGGTATACGGTTATATTTATCGGCACAGCTATCTGGAGGCCAAAAGGGCCCAAGCGGAAGCGAAGGCCACTTGCGGAAAACAGGAGATCAGCGGAGAAAAGCAGAGCTTTCGGCAAATGACTCTTGGCGAGTACATGAGGCTTTGGCAGGCTTCGATTCAAATGAGCGTCAAAAAATCAACTTATGCCAATTATGACGGGCTGATCCGTCGGCACATTGATCCAGTTCTAGGCCAGATCCCTTTGCGCAAAATTGACAGCAATACCATCCAAGCCTATGTCAATCAAAAACTGCAAACAGGAAGGACGGACGGGAAAGGCGGTCTTTCTGCAAAAACCGTGCGGGATATTGTGGGTATTTTAAAGCGGAGCTTGACTTTGGCGGGAATGACGTTATCAATTAAACTTCCGAAATACAGCCTTCCCAAACTGAGAGTGTTGACGCGGGATGAACAGCTGGCTCTGATCAAAACCGCCAAAGGCGAAAAAAACACGACAGGGCTGGGCGTTATGATCAGCCTGTTTACAGGTATTCGAATAGGTGAGTTGTGTTCTTTGAAATGGAGCGACATTTCTCTTGATGAAGGTGTGATCAAAATCAATAAAACTCTACAGAGAATTCACAATTGCGGCCAAGGTGGCAAGAGCAAAACGTTAATTAGTATTGATGCACCGAAAAGCGAGTGTTCTATACGAGAGATTCCTCTTCCCAGCTTTCTCGTATGCCATATGGCGCAACTAAAAAAACGCGCTTGTGATGAGGACTATATTCTGTCGGGAAACTGCGGGTATGTAGAGCCCCGGCTTTGCCAGTACCGTTTCAAAAAGTTTCTTCGTGAGGCGGGCATCGATGATATAAACTTTCATGCGCTCCGGCATACGTTCGCTACCCGGTGTGTGGAATTGGGCATCGATGTGAAAACCATCAGCGAATTGCTAGGACATTCCAATGTAAATATTACCCTAAATCGCTATGTCCACCCTGCGTTTGAGTGCCGGAAAAATTGCATTGAAATGCTGGTCAACTCATTCAGTGCATAAAGCTAATCGTCGTCAAAAATGCTAGTCCAAAATTTGATAAAGCAACAAATTATCAATACCTTATGGCTATATTCGCAAAGTCAGATACTTTACGAAATTTGGTGTTTTACCCTCTTACACTATGATTCCCTTTCTGAAAAGGGTTATTCGAAGGCATCGAGGGTTAGAAGTTTTGTGCTGAGATTCTGCGCCTGGATCAGTTTTTCATTATTAGGAGGATATCAACGTCTAAAAGAGAGAAAACAAATGCTTACCTTATTCCTCTCGTAATACAATCATCAGTTTACCATGATGAATGGTGGAATGTGACTGAGAATCAGCTATGACACAATCCCCCTGATCGCGCGTATTACAACGATCTGTGACGCTTATGATATGCCATAACCAGCAATAGAATCTACCGGAAAAGCCATTCACAAGATCACGCACGTCTGGAACTTAAGCGACGTGCGTGGATACAGTCGGACCCCGAACTTGTAAGAGCTTTCCTTGCCCGTTGGAGTCGACCTCCGATGTGCTGTTTTCGTATCTGTGAAGTATCCCCAGGGCCGTTTTTCATGCTGATCTGCTGATTACTTATGACACAGTTGTCAATTTATAAAATAACCATTTTGAAAGTGACCAGGGGGCATCATGGAACGTAAATTTAACCTTTTACAAAAGGATACCCTTTTTTATAGTTTGTTTGAGAACAGCAGAATTGGACAAGTCATTCTGGATGACCAATGTCGACTTGTATTCGTCAACAGACGAATGTATAAATTCTTTGATTTAAAATCGGATTATGTGAAAGACATGACGTTCGGGCAAATTTTTCATTGCAGCAATTTTGGCGTGAGTTGTTCCGAGTGCGGTAAAGCTGGGAATGGACAATGCGATCTGATGCACGCAATAAGAATTATTCGAAAAGGCGGAATAATAGACAACAATACCATTCAGTTCTCGTTTAACAGGGAAGGCCGCAAAAAAATAAAATGGTTTCAATTGAATGGCTCTTTTGTTTCCTATTATGATCGGAACTATATTCTGCTGATTTTTGCCGATATCACAGATTTAAAGCAGAAAGAAAAGCGCCTTAAAGAGCTCTTATCTCTGGATTTTGCTACTAGAACAACGAATAAGTACGGACTGGTACAATCAATCAAGCGGCGTGTCCGTGCAGGTAACAATCAACGATACAGCCTGTGTATGATTGACTTTGACAATTTCAAACAGCTCAACGATCAATACGGACATTTGTTTGGAGATAAGGTGTTAAAGAAGTTTTCTGACATTGCACACCGCCACATACGAAAAGGCGATGTTCTCGGACGATATGGCGGAGAAGAATTCGTGTTCATTTTCGATGGTATCGATGAAAAGCAGTCATTTCAGATTCTGAAGCGCATCCATGTAGAGTTGACAAAATATTTCGCCGAAATAGCGAAGCAACCGGTGACATTCAGTGCTGGAATTGTTGCCGTGGATAGTAGCTCCCAGACCATGTCCTACAAGGAGCTATTGGGGCAAGCCGACAGCCTGCTGTATGAAGCCAAAGGACTTGGTCGCTCAAGAGCAATGGGACGTCAGGAAAGTGGACTTTTTATAGAGTAGGGTTAAATATCGTACGCCACAAAATTTTTACATACAGCATGATGAAAATAAAATACGCCAATAGCAAACCTGACTAAAGTCAGGGACGCAAAGCCACAGGATCTAAGGTGCTGGTTAAAGCGCTATGACAGCCTGGCTGCCGTTTGTCGCAAATATAAAACCTGCCTTTCCATGGACAGGTTTTGTTTTTTTACGACTTTAAGTGCCCTTCTTTGATACTGTGGTCTCTTGCCGCCTTTTGCTAGCGGCTATGAGGGGAGCTTCACATATGCAAAGATGCACTCATAAGGTACGGAGGTTGAAATAAAGGTCTCTTCCGTATAGCACATCAACTATATGGATATGTAAAAAAGGCAGCAGTTTGTAACGTGCAAACTGCTGCCTTTTTTTGTTCGACTTTTTTCTTATCCGTTCGACCGGATAGTATCTTTTTTGCACTCTGTGGGTTCTTGATCAGAACGCTGAAAAAACATTTGCGCTGCAGATCTCCGCCGCTTGTTCTTCGTTTCCGGATTTCAACAATCACGAAATGGAGGACGAGCCTTATGGCAAAGTATCAGAAGAAAACGGATTACCAAGCAAAATATCCCGGTGTAAGTGAAAAAATCATTGAGGTTTTAGAGAAAAGCGACCGCCAGATGGAATACCTGCAGTATGACATCAAAGTCGAACGGTGCCGGATTGATTCCGCCAGCGGAACTGTTACATATCTCCCCAGCCGGGAGGACTCCTACGAGCGGCTTCTGGAGGAAAACAAACAGTTTGCAGCTGCTGGAGAGAGTGTGGATGATGTCGCAATCAAGACCGTGATGATCGAAAAAATGCTGACCTGTCTCAAGCACCTCAGCCCGGAGGAACAGAAGTTGATCACTGCCTTGTTTTTCAATGATAAAAGTGAGCATCAGATGTCCAGAGAAACCGGCGTTCCGCAGCGGACCATTCATGACCGGAAGGTAAAAATCCTGGCGAAATTAAGAAAACTCATGGAAAAATAAAAAATTTTCTGCTGGCCCCCCTCGCTCAACGTGGAAATAAGCGAGGGGGGCCAGTTCCTCAATTTCATAGGCTCATATGAATGCGGACTTGTGACATCATCTCGGATTTTTCTTTGATTTCTCCCAAATATATTTGAGAATTCGACATAAACGTTGTATAATACGAATATCCAAATTTAGGAGGATGCCTATGTCTGTTAGCTATAAAAAGCTGTGGAAACTGCTTATCGACCGTGATATAAAAAAGAAAGACCTGTGTGCCTCGGCCGGTATCAGTCCTTCCTCACTTGCCAAGCTGGGCAAAAGCGAAAATGTCAATACGGATATTCTCGTGAAAATCTGCAACGCGTTAAGTTGCGATGTGTCCGATATCATGGAGGTCAAGCCGGCATTCGCAGAAAAGGAGGCATCCGAGAATGAAAAGCACGGCTCCTAAGTTGCCCGGAAAGTTCTGCAGGGTACTCTCCTTTGTTCCGTGGATCAACTGGCTTTCCGTGCTTTATATCGGAATCGTGAACACAAATGCACTGCATATTATCTGCGGAATTGTTTATGCGGTTGTAACCTTCGCGATCCCATCTACAGCGCCGTTCCTCTGGATTGTCGGGATCGTTCATTATATTTTTGCTTACCGGAGCATTAAAAAACGAATGAATTTGGCTGAGACTCTTCCCGTCAAGCCGCAGGAAAAGGCCAATACCCATTTCCCATCACCGACGCCCACCGGCTTTTCCGACATGGTGCTGCCAGGGGAGCCGGAGAAAAAACAGGCCGTTCCCGCAAGGCCGCAGTATTCCGCTCCCACGGTTCGGGTTCCGATCCATGATCCGCATGAAAAATTCTTTGCGGATATGAAAAGGTTTGCCCAGAAGGATGGGAAAGCGGTTCCCTTGGTTCCCTTCATGTCTTATTGGCCGACTTACGACAGTATGAACAAAAGCCAGCAGGCATGGTACTTCTACTGGCGCTCTCAGGTTCGCCAGGGAAATTACATCGACACGGATCTGTCGTACATTTTCGTACTGATCTACGAGTTGCTCAGCGGAACCGGATGGGAAACCCCGCGGGAAGGCTATGAAAAGCTCACTCGGGTATGGAACGCCTACCGGGAGAGATTTCCCGCGTTGGACCGTTATTTGGCAGATTGGACCTTTGACTTTGCCCAACAGTACGAACTCAAAGATATTTTGCTTTCAGGGCAGGAGAACCCTCACGCCTCGCCCTCGGCCAAAACAGATCTGATGATTGCCCAACATGCGTCCGAGGTTCCATTGAAGCTCTCTTTTTCTCTCATCGACGCGCTGTGCGACTATTCCCTTGTCAGCAGCAAGTTCTATAAAGACGGCAATCAGGAAGTGATGCGGGAGGCTATCCCTCGGGTTGTGGCTCTTGCCGACGCCGCGCTTCAAAAGAAGACGGGAAAGGGCATCTTGGATACCTATGGTCCGACCCGAGTAAAAAAGCAGGAGTACTATGCGTTTGCAAGCGCGGTATGCCCCCAGGCAAATCAAAAAATAGCCTTCACGGTCAAGGGCTATTCCGCTTATCCAAAACTGCGCGCTTACATCAACGAGCTGGTTCGTTACGGCGAAAACTCGCTGAGAGGTTTGTGTGGATGCCGGGGCCGTCTTCGCGGGATTACGCTGGACCCGGAAACCTCAAAACTGATCGACAGCTTTCTGGCAAAAGAGTACGGCAATCGGCAGAAAACCGATTCATCAGAGGAAAAGCCCGCGAAGGTGGTTCTTAATTTTGAAAGCATCAACACGCTGCGGGAAGAATCGGACGCCGTGCGGGAAGCACTTTCGGTGGAAGAACCGGAAGCCAAAGCAGAAAAGGCTTTGCTTACCGATGTGAAAGAGGTCACCTCGATTTATCTGACACTGTCGCCTGAGACGCGAGGTCTTCTGAACCGCTTGCAGAAAAGCGCATGGGAGGCTCCTTCCCAGCCGGGAGACGAAGTTTTGATTCAGGAGATCAACCGGCAGTCGGAACGATATCTGGGGCGCGCGCTTCTGGTCGTGGAAAATTCCGATATTATCGCAGAGGACGATTACCGGGACGAACTCGCCTACATTTATGAAAATCCGCCCGCGATACCGGCGGAGGAAGCCCGGACAAAGTGCTTCGACGCATCTCTCCTGCCGGAAGAATTCCGTGGCTTTATGGAAGCGCTTTCGCCGGAGCAGGAAAAGGCTCTATTCGCTGTGACTGCGTCCGTTGACTCGCAGCCGGAACTGGAAAAAATCGCAGAGGAAGCGCTGACCATGCCGCAGATTCTTCTGGACGACATTAATGCGGCGGCCATGCAATATCTGGGGGATATTCTGATTGATACCGCCGAGGAATCGCCGCATATTCTGGACGAATACGCGCCGGCTTTGAAAAAATCAATTGCTTAGGGGGAACGTTATCATGCAGACCGTAAAGATCAGCCGCCGGGAATCCGGCGCGCTTCTCAATTCTCTGATTGCCGGCGTCGTGCCGCGCGTCGGGCTTCGGCACATCGCTGTCGGACGGCAGAAAGAGGTAGGCGCTTTTTTACAGGATTTATCCACAATTGAAGACGGCGGCGCGTCTTTCCGCCTTGTGACCGGCCAGTACGGCAGCGGCAAAAGCTTCCTGTTGCAGATGATCCGCAATAACGCCATGGAACGGAATTTCGTTGTCGCGGACGCGGATCTTTCCCCGGAACGCAGACTGACCGGCACGAAAGGACAGGGCCTTGCAACCTACCGGGAGCTGATGCAGCATCTTTCGATTCTGACACGGCCGGATGGCGGGGCGCTGGAGGCAATTCTGCAGAAATGGATCAGTTCCCTGCAGGCGGCCGTCATTCAGGAAAGCGGCCTGCATCCCGGCGATCCGGGAATGGTTGACGCCGTCAGCGGCAAAATCGCAGCGGTCATGGCGGAGCTTTCCGAAATGGCCTATGGCTTTGCTTTTTCCACGGTGATCGAAGCCTACTGGCGCGGGATGAAAACCGGGCAGGAGGAACAGAAGCAGTCGGCGCTCCGCTGGCTGAGAGGCGAGTACACAACAAAAACGGAAGCGCGGCAGAACCTCTCGGTGGACTGCATCATTGACGACCAGAGCTGGTATGATTTTCTGAAGCTGTTCGCACTGTTTGCGGTAAAGGCGGGCTATCAGGGACTGCTCGTCTTTCTGGACGAGGGCGTCAACCTCTATAAGATTACTAATAAGCAGGCAAGAGACAGCAATTATGAAAAAATCCTGACGATCTTCAACGACACCATGCAGGGGAAAGCCCGGTATATCGGAGTCTTTATGAGCGGCACGCCGCAGTTTGTCTATGACGAACGCAGAGGCCTGTTCAATTACGAAGCCCTGCGCTCCCGCCTGGCGGACAACCAGTTCAGCGCAAGCGGGTATACCGATTATTCGGGCCCAGTAATCAAGCTGAACCAGCTGACTCCCGAAGAAATCTATCTTCTGCTGGAACGCCTTTGCGAGCTTCACAGCTGCCATTACAATTACACCTGCCCGCTGGGGCAGCGGGAACTCACCACGTTTCTGAACGCGGTCGTTTCCCGCATGGGAGCGGATCAGCTTCTGACGCCCCGCGAGGTGACAAGGGACTTTCTCGGCCTTTTGAATATCCTCCATCAGAATCCGGAGCTGAGCTTCGATACTTTGGTGAATGAGAAGGGCTTTTCCGTCCAGAGCGCCGAACAGAACCCGGAAGAAGTGCCGGACAAAGAGGATGAGCTCTTCGCGGAATTTAATATATGAGCGGGACCGCATTCGAGCGCTACGCGCCGTTTATTCAGGAATACATCTACCGGAAACGCTGGACGGACCTGCGCGAGGTACAGGCGGAGGCCTGCTCCGCGATTCTTGACACGGACGATCACGTTATTATTGCTTCCGGCACGGCGTCGGGCAAGACGGAAGCCGCTTTTTTCCCCATTCTGACCACTCTGTACCATCACCCATCGAACTCCGTTGGCGTTTTGTATATCGGGCCGCTGAAAGCCCTGATCAATGATCAGTTCGAGCGGCTGAGCGGTCTACTGGAGGACAGCGGTATCCCGGTCTGGCCGTGGCACGGGGATGTTTCGCAGTCTATGAAGCAGCGCGCGCTGAAAGAAGCACAGGGCGTCTTGCAGATTACGCCGGAATCGCTGGAAGCCCTGCTCATGCTTCGCCCGTCAGAGGCAGCCCGCCTTTTCGGGGACCTGCGGTTTGTTGTCATCGATGAGATTCATGCCTTTATGGGAACGGACCGCGGACTACAGGTGCTGTGCCTGCTGTCCAGACTGGAAAAAATCGTGGGCTGCCGCCCGAGGCGCGTCGGCCTGTCCGCCACGCTGAACGACTACGAACCCGCGCTCCGGTATCTGGCGGCCGGGACGGATCGCCGCGCGCAGGCCGTTGGTATCCGTCATCATGGACGCACGATTTCCCTCTGCGCCGACAGCTTCCTCCTGCCTCACGACCCGGAAGAAGCGGAAAAGGTCATGGCGGAATACAATTCTTTTCTCTACGATAACTGCCATGACAAAAAGTGCCTGATCTTCACGAACAGCAGAAGCAACGCCGAAAAGGTCATCGCCGACATGAAAGAGATCGCGCACAAAAGGCAGGAAAAAGATGTTTTTTTTGTACATCACGGCAGCGTTTCCGCCGCGCTGCGGCAGGAAGCGGAAGCCGCCCTGCGCGACCGGGAAGGCCCGACCGTCGCCGCAGCCACGCTGACGCTGGAGCTGGGTATCGACATCGGAGATCTGGATTCCACCATACAAATCGGCGCGCCTTACTCCTGCACCAGCTTTGTCCAGCGTCTGGGACGTTCCGGTCGGCGCAGCGGAAAATCGCAGATGATGTTTCTGGAACTGCTGGAGCCGTCGGAGCGGAATGTTTTTGAACAGCTGCCATGGACGCTTCTACGGGCGATTGCCATCATTCAACTTTACCTCGAGGAAAGCTGGGTGGAGCCGTTCACCCTGAAGCCGAAGCCGTTCAGCCTTCTTGCGCATCAGACGCTAAGCACCTTGATGACCTACGGAGAGCTCAGTCCGCCGGAACTGGCCCGGAGCGTCCTGCTTCTTCCCGCCTTCCGTGAGACGATCACCCAAGAGGAATACAGGCTGATTCTTCGCTATATGATCGCTGAGGATTACCTGCAGCGTGTGGAAAACGGGGCAATTATCGTAGGTATCCGTGGCGAGCGGATTACCAACCATTATTCATTCTACGCTGTTTTTCAGGATGAACAGGCTTACCATGTGCAAAGCAAGGAAGGAGAAATCGGCACTCTGGACAGCTGCCCGACAGCGGGAGAAGTTTTTGTTTTGGCCGGACGAACCTGGAAAACGCTTGATGTCGATATGGAGCGGAAAATCGTATATGTCGCGCCGGTGAGAAACAGCCGGATTCCCAGCTGGAACGGAAGCGGAGGGCATATCCACACCAAGATCGTTCAGAGAATGAAAAAAGCTCTGGAAGAAGACGTCTGCTATCCGTACCTGACACCCAGGGCGCAAAAGGTGCTGGAAGCCGCCCGCTCTCTGGCAAGAAAGTCCGGTATGCTGGAAAGCAGCATCCTCCCGTGCGGGGAAAACTCCTTCTATTTCTGCCCATGGGTAGGCTCAAAGACAATGAAAACCATCAAGTGCCTGTTCAGCTGCGGACTTAAGGAGCCGCTTCAGATCTACTCCGTTTTTGGGGGCGACCATTACTTGCAGATCACAAGCGGCTTTTCAGGGGCTGAGTTTTTCCGGAGAATGGCGGAACTGTCCATTGACATGGACGACCCGGACATGGTTTTGCCGGAGGATCAAATCCCACAGGTGGACAAATACGACGCCATGATTCCGGGAGAATTGCTTCGCAGCGCTTTTTTGCATAACGAGCTGGATCTGGAGTCGGCAATTGATATTTTGAAAGATGTGGAAACCTGCAGTTAGTGCGGAGGTGTTAAAACAGTATGAGAACAGCAATTACTCAGGATACCTATGATGAAGTTTCACGCATTGTGGAATGCGCCTTAAGCTCTGACACAAAAAAGCAGGCGGAACCGTTTACAAAGCGCCTGGAGTTTTTACGTTCCTCCGGTGGATATGGGGGATATGCAAATTGTGTTTTTGGTGACTTGATCGCGTCGACAAAACGCGCGTCCGGGAAAGTGGCAGACAAGGAAAGATTGAGCAGTTTCGCACGTACTGATCTTTATAAATTGAAAAGTCAGATCAGCAATTTTGCCGATAGCAAAAATATAAATGTCAGGGATTGACGTACAGGCAAAACGAACGCATAATGCGTCCGTTTTTACCGGGGATTTGGATACAACAAGCAAAATTGTTTTAATCTTAAGTTGTTTTTCCGAAATGCCTTTGAATGAGTTTAACTACTTCAACCATTGGAATGATGAGAAAAGCAAGACCCATGGCAGTCATATACTCCACAAATGAAATTGAGGTAAATCCAAAGGCGTTCACCAAGAACGGAACATAAATAACGACTGTCGTCAGAATGAGCGCAAGCGCAGCGCCACACCAAAGCCAGATATTCTGGCCTTCCAGCTTAAAAATTGAACCCCGGCGGGAACGCATATTAAAGGACTGAAAAATTTCAGCCATTGACATGGTGAGAAATGCCATTGTCATGCCATCCGGGCTATTGGTGATCTCCCAAGCACCCGCTTCCATGCGGTGACCAATGAAGTACGCCGCTAAGATCAGAATAGTGACAAATACGCCCTGATAAAGGACATCAATCCCGACGCCACCGGAGAAGAGGCCTGCTTTCGCATTGCGCGGGCGCTTTTTCATGGCATCCGGCTCCCCGCGTTCCATGCCGAGCGCCAGCGCGGGGAAACTATCGGTAATCAAATTGATCCAGAGAATGTGAGCTGGCTTCAGCAAGGTAAAGCCAAGCAAGGTAGCCAGGAAAACGCCAAGGACCTCGCTTAAATTGGATGAAAAAAGGAACTGAATCGCTTTGCGGATATTGGCATAGATTTTCCGCCCCTCCTCGACGGCCGAAACGATTGTCGCAAAGTTGTCATCCGCAAGGATCATATCCGCAACATTTTTTGTCACATCGGTACCGGTGATACCCATCCCGACGCCGATGTCCGCAGCCTTTATACTTGGCGCGTCATTGACTCCGTCCCCCGTCATGGCTGTGACTTTCCCGCAGCGTTTCCATGCATTTACGATCCGCACCTTATGCTCCGGCTGTACGCGTGCATAAACGTTGTATTTTCCAATGACGCGATCCAGTTCCTCATCTGACAGAGAATCCAGTTCCTGCCCCATGATTGCCTGGGAACGGTCTTTGAGAATTCCCAAGTCCTTTGCAATGGCAATTGCAGTATCAATGTGGTCTCCGGTAATCATGACGACACGGATTCCGGCTTCCCTGCATTTTTCAACTGCCGCCTTGGCCTCGGGCCGAACGGGATCAATCATGCCGTACATTCCAAGAAAAACCATATCATTCTCAAGCTCTTTGGGCTCAAAGCTGCCCGGCTTTTCAGGGAAATCCCTATAAGCAGCGGCGAGGACACGCAACGCCTTGTCCGCCATCTCCTTATTTTGACGCCGGATTTTATCTTTTTCATCCTCCGTGAGTGCCACTACTCCGTTTTCGGTACAGATCCGGGTGCAACGGCGAAGAATTTCATCCGGTGCCCCTTTGGTATACTGGACATAACCGGTTTCCGCTGCATGGACTGTCGACATCATTTTCCGCATGGAATCGAATGGTGCTTCGCCCACACGCGGCCATAATTTTTTGAGCTTATTTTTATTGAGGGATATTTTGTTCGCATAATTAACCAAGGCACACTCTGTTGGCTCACCTACCGCAGAGCCTGTTTCTTCATCGAGCTCCGCGTCCGAACAAAGGCACATCGCCGTGCCGAGCTTCTCTGCGTCAGCGCCGTAGGAATCCACTACGGTCATCTTGTTTTGTGTAAGCGTTCCGGTTTTATCCGAGCAAATGACTTGGGCACAGCCAAGCGCCTCCACTGCTGTCAGGCGGCGGATAACAGCATTCTTTTTCGACATCTTGGTCACGCCGATCGAAAGAACGATTGTGACTACGGCCACAAGACCCTCCGGAATTGCCGCAACCGCCAAACTGACAGCTAGCATAAAAGTGTTCAGGACAACGAGAGTGGAAAACGCCCCCGCTTTGATGAGCCCAATTACAAAAACAATCACGCAGATTCCCAGTACGGCCCAAGTCAATATCTTAGACAGCCCCGCGAGTTTTAATTGCAGCGGTGTTGCCTCCTCTTTTGACTGAATCAGTGCATCCGCGATTTTACCCATTTCCGTCTGCATGCCAGTGCCGCAGACAACTGCGACGCCGCGTCCATAGACAACAGAACTGCCCATGTAAACCATATTTCTGCGGTCGCCCAATGGAATTTCCTGCCCATTTGCGTCAAGCGAATCCGACGTTTTTTCCACTGGAACAGATTCGCCAGTAAGTGCGGATTCCTCCACCTTCATGGATGCACACTCTATAATCCGCGCGTCGGCAGGGACTGAATCCCCTGCCTCGAGACGGATAATATCACCAGGAACGAGTTCCTCGCTCTTCACAACTATTACTTTTCCATCCCGCAACACCTTTGAGGTAGCTGCTGTCATTGTCTTCAGAGCGTCGATAGCCTTTTCGGCCTTATTCTCCTCAACAACGCCAAGTACAGAGTTCAGCACGACAACGAACAGGATAATAAACACATCTGCAAAAGATTCGCCTGCATAGGCAGATGTGATACCAGAAAGAATTGCGGCTGCCAGCAAGACAAGGATCATTGGATCGGCAAGTTGTTTCAGGAAGCGGGCGAACAGGCTTGTCTTTTTTTCTTCCGCAAGCTTATTTTTACCATACGTTCCAAGCCGTTTTTCCACCTCAGACGCTCTAAGTCCGCTCTCCGAAGACTGAAGCGCTTTCATAACCGCTTGCTTTTTCTGAAAATAGTATTTCATAATGTCAGTACTCCTTTGAGAAAATTGTAAGCAACAAAAAAACCCACCTACAACACGCCGCGATACCAATCAATGGAAACGCAGCAAATGTTGTACATGAGTCTCGTTCATTAAGATATGTCAGGCCAGATCGACCGTGTATGTTGACATATCACACTTTCGTGCAAACTACTCCCTCAAGGGTAATTTGTTCTTATATTAATTTCTTATACTGTACCGCTTAATTTTGTTTTTGTCAATGCTCTTGTGAAACTGCTGTCGAAATATAATGATACCAAAAAACAAACGAAACCGTGTACAAAACGGCCGGAGTTTTTGCATTTCTCTGCAGATATGGAGGGTATGTTAATTGTGTATTTGGTGACTTGATTGCGCTGACAAAACGCGCGTCCGGGAAAGTGGCAGACAAGGAAAGATTGAGCAGCTTCGCACGTGCTGATCTTTACAAATTGGAAGGTCTGATCAGCAATTCTGCCGATAGCGAAAATGTGAACGGCGTGGATTGACGTACAGGCAAAAAGAGAAGCAGTACCTTGGGGTGCTGCTTCTCTTTTTACAAGAAATTGATTATTGCTTTTTACTCGCCGCACTCGTCGTGATGCTGATGCTCGTGGCAGACGCTGCCGGTGGATTTCAGTTCGCCTTTCAAGTAACTCTCCGCCGCTGTCCGTGCGTCGCCGGAAGCACCCGTCACGACCTCCACATCCCGCTCATTGAAAATATCCACAGCACCCTGACCCATGCCGCCGCTGATAATGACCTTTACGCCCTTATCGGCGAGAAAGTTGGGCAGAAAACCAGGTTTGTGGCCGGGATTGTCAACGGATTCCTCTTTCGTAATCTGATTGTTCTCCACGTCAAACAGCATGAAATTGACACAGTGACCGAAATGCTCCGTTACTTTTTTGCCTTCAGCGGCAACCGCGATTCTAAACATACTTTTTCCCTCCGATTCATTTGATTGATTGATTTGCCCCGCCAGCAGTTCGCCAACAGTATCGAACCAGTTTCCGTTAAACAGTTCGATCATCCCGGCGTCACAAGCGGCCGAAATTTTGGGGTCGATGGGGAGCTTTGCCAACACCTGCAACCCATGTTTTCCGGCAATCTCGTCGATATGGCTCTCCCCGAAAATTTTGTAGTCCTTCCCGTTATCCGGACACCGGAAATACGACATGTTTTCGACCAGCCCCAGCACAGGGATCTTCATCATCTCCGCCATCTTCACCGCTTTGGAGACAATCATGGAAACCAGCTCCTGGGGCGAAGTCACAATGATGATGCCGTCCACGGGGATGGACTGGAAAACCGTCAGCGGCACATCGCCGGTTCCGGGGGGCATATCAATGAACAGAAAGTCCAGGTCGCTCCAAATTACGTCAGTCCAGAACTGCTTTACGGTGTTCCCGAGAATCGGGCCGCGCCAGATGACCGGGTCGGTGTCGTTCTCCAAAAGCAGATTGACGGACATGATGGCAATGCCGGTCTTGCTCTGCCTGGGGTACAGCCCCAATTCGCTTCCCTCAGCCTTTCCGCGGATGCCGAAGGCTTTGGGAATGGATGGCCCCGTCACATCCGCGTCCAGTATGCCGACCTTGTATCCAAGCCGCTGCATGGTGACTGCCAGCATTGCGCTGACAGAGGATTTCCCGACGCCGCCTTTTCCGCTGACGACGCCGATCACTTTTTTCACATGGCTCAGCGCATTGAGCGCCGCCCGGAAATCATGCTTTTCCTCTTTGCGGTCCGCGCACTCCATGCCGCAGCTTCCGCAGTTGTTGTCACAGCTTTTACTCATATTCTTTCACCTCTTACAGACTGATTGCCAGCCGGCTTCCGGTCGACAGATAGCCGATACGGTTTCCCATCACGGCCTTTAACCGCTGATACGCTTCCTGCCCCGTGCAGTGGCAGGTGTAGTACCGCGCGCCGGTTTGCAGAAGCTCCCGCGCCAGAGTGTCCACCGCCTCCGGGGATTCGCTTTTCCCGGAACCACGGCTGTGAAGATGGAATCCGCCGATTACCACGTCGGGAAAATGCCCGTAGTCCGACGTAAACTGCCGGACAATGTTGAGAATTCCCCGGTGGGCACAGCCGGCAATCAGAACGGCCCTTTTGTTCTGCCAAATGACCAGATTCTGCTCATGGGCAAAATCATCCGGCACAAAGGCTTCGCCTGCCTTTCGGTACAGCTCCGCATTGCCGGAGGGAACGGGCGTGATTTCCCGCACTTCCGAAAACAGCTCCAATTCCCCGTCAATCTTCTGACGCCCTCCGCAGAACACAAAGCGTTCATTGGGCAAAAGTTCCGGAGCAAGGCCGATATAGGCCTTGTGCCCGTCAGGGCGGTCGGCATAATGCGGTTCAAAGGCCCGCTCCTGCACATAGACCTTTGCCCGTTCGTTTTTTTCCAGAAAGGTTTTCAGCCCCCCGCCGTGGTCATAGTGTCCATGGGACAATACGGCAATATCCACCGCCGAAAGGCTGGCGCCCAGCTTGTCGGCGTTTTCCGCAAACAGCCCGCTTGCCCCGGTATCAAACAGCAGACGGTGCTGACCTGTTTCCACATACAGGCTGAGGCCATGCTCGCAGCCAAAATCTTCGGACGCCGCCGTGTTTTCCGACAGGACTTTGAGCATCATCTCGTTTCACCTCCTAAAAGCAGTTCCTTCACCTTTTCATAGACGTTCCGCACCGCCCGGCCGGACGGACAGTCCAGCTCCGCAATGCTTCTGCCGCTGTTGACGGCTTTCACCGCCTCCGCGTCAAAGGGGATTACCCCGGCAAAAGGAATCTGTTTTGCGCGGCAAAATGCGCGTATTTCCTCCGTTTTGGCGGGATTCACGTCGGCCTTGTTGACACAGACCGCCGTCTTTGTCCGGAACGTTTCCGCCGTTTTCACAATGCGCTCCATGTCGCTGATGCCGGAAGCAGACGGTTCCGCCACGATTAGCACCATGTCCACTCCGCTGATGGAGGCGATAACCGGGCAGCCGATGCCGGGGGAGCCGTCAATTACCGCCAACTCCGCATCTCCGGCGGCTGACGTCATTCGTTTTTTCACCTCGGTCACCAGTTTACCGGAAGTGCCGCTGCCCATCGCGAGCTTCGCCGTGGAGAAAACGCGGGTATCGTCCCGATACAGCGCCAATTCCCCCGCAGCAGTTGGTTCCATGGATACTGCCCCCGCCGGGCAGACCGCCGCGCAGACCCCGCAGCCCTCGCAGGCGAAGGGTTTCACTCGGAACGGAGTACCGGCTTCGATTGCATCAAACCGGCAATGGGAAAGGCAAGCCCCGCAACCGATACATTTGTCTGAATCAATCTGGGCTTTCGGCATCCCGAAATAGTCGGTACGCTGGGGCAGACTGCTCCAATGGGAAATCAGATGCAGGTTGGGTGCGTCCACATCGCAGTCGGCATAGGCATTTGCCTTGAATAGAAAGAGGAAGGCTCCGGCGACGGTGGTTTTTCCCGTGCCGCCCTTACCGCTGAGAATCAGAAGCTGCTTCATGCCGCGCCTCCTTTCCGATTTGCTCCAGCAGGGAGCCAAACAGCGCGTGGTACCGCTCGCTTTCCCGTGCGGCAATCCTGCCGTCCGAATTTAATGCACCCAGCTCGGCGTCAAATGGGATGCGACCGAGAATGGGAATCCGGTGTTCCGCACAGAATGCCTCCGAAGGGTTTTCCCCCGTCTGACATTTGTTGAGCACCGCGCCGAAGGGCTTATGAAACAGCGAAACCAATTCATAAACCATGGCCAGATTGTGCGCGCCGAATATGGTAGGCTCCGCCACCAGAACACAGAAATCCGCATCCTGAATGCTCTCCATCACGGCGCAGGCGCTGCCGGGGGGACAGTCGATGAAAACAGGGCGGTTCCCGCTCTTTGGGATTTTGCTCAGCAGCCGCTTAATGACCGCAATGCCGGAGGCTTCGCCAATATTGAGTTTCCCCGTAAACACGTTTACACCGCCCGATACACCGGAGGATACCGTTCCCACATCCTTGTCCGTTTCCCAGATGGCTTTGGCGGGGCAGAGCATGTCCTCCTAC
>ENA-UOOK01002413-UOOK01002413.1-fermentation-metagenome-genome-assembly--contig:-NODE-2413-length-23114-cov-5.176027_pt1 | contig 23114 bp, 20 predicted proteins | sample MGYA00245777_ERZ724023 | MGnify/ENA primary metagenome ERZ724023 (study PRJEB28704, sample SAMN03018312) | fermentation metagenome | biome: anthropogenic terrestrial biome; feature: soil; material...
TATTATCGAAGTCGCGTATCGCTTCAATGGCTGATTCTACTGCAGGGCGGGGTAATACACATGGTCCCGCGTTGAAATTGTATTTCTTCATATTGATTATAATTAAATTCTGATTTCCGACGTCACTATGCTGTTGTTCCGAGAATTTATTCCTCTTTTTCTATATTTATGACTCGGCTCCCAAAAGAGCTGATATACTGAAAGTTGACAGTTTATTTCTTATTCACCCTGTAACATTCGTCGCCGTTATTGAAGAAAGCGACAATCTGTTTTGCAGCAGCCAGACCCGAATTGATATTGGCATCCGTAGTCTGGGCTCCTGTCTTTTTTGGTGTTGAGAAATAACGGTTCGGGAATTTGGAAAGAAACTCATCATGTCTGTCCGGCTTCACATCGGTAGCAAATTGAAATAGCGGACGTTCCTCCATGAGCCGGATCAGGTCTTCTTCCACCAGAAGTTCTTTGCGTGCGGTGTTAAGAAGCATACCGTCCTCCGGCATATATGACATGAGTTCGTAATTCACGCAGTCACGCGTTTCATCCAGCAAGGGCATATGCAGGGAAATAAAGTCGCAGCTCTGGAACAACTCAATGTTACTATATGCTGCGATCACGCCATACTCGCCTTCTTTTCGCAGGTCGTCGTGTGTAAGCGTAGGAGAATAGGCATACACGGGCATATCGAAGCCACGTGCAATCTTGGCAACCATTTTAGCTACATTGCCAAAAGCATACAAGCCAAGCCGGCGGTCTTTGATCTCGCGTCCCACGGAACCATCGAACCGATTGCGTTGCATAAAAATCATCAACCCGAATACCAGTTCAGCCACGGCATTGGCATTCTGACCCGGCGTGTTCATTACACAGATATTATGAGCGGTGGCCTCCTCCAGATTCACATTGTCATAGCCTGCTCCGGCCCTGACCACAATTTTCAGGTTGGGAGCGGCTTGCATCACTTCCTGATCAATCAGATCGCTCCTTATGATAACAGCATCCACATCTTTTACAGCATCAAGTAATTGTGCCTTGTCAGTATAATTTTCCAGCCTGGTGAATGAATGACCCGCTGATTCAATGATTTTCTGTATTTTTTGTACAGCCTGCACGGCAAATGGTTTACTTGTTGCCAAAAGTACCTTCATATTACTCCTCTTTTTTTAAAACTTTCCTAAATTTATAGAGCCACAAAATTACAAACTTATATCAAACAAAACACGAAATCGATGTAAAAAAATGCCGCTGGATTTTAATTTAAATCAGAAACACGGATTAAACTTTAAATACCAAAGTATCTGTGAAAGCCTTCTTTTGCAATTTAAAAGAATTTGTCGGGTAAACCGATTCATCGTATCTTTGCGTAAGATAAGACAAACGATGAACAGCCCCTATCCATCTACCCTGCTTGAAAATGCAGTAAACGAATTTGCCAGGCTTCCGGGAATAGGAAGGAAATCGGCCCTGAGGCTGGTACTACACCTGTTACGCCAGGAAGAAGAAAGTGTGACACACTTCACTGAAAGTATACTCAGGCTGAAACGGGAAGTAAAATACTGCGCTTACTGTCACAACATCTCTGACACCGAAGTATGCAGCATCTGTGCCAATAAAACAAGAAACAATGGGGTCATCTGTGTGGTAGAGAACATCAGGGAGGTGATGGCCATTGAGAAGACGGCGCAGTTTAACGGTTTATATCATGTGCTGGGTGGTATCATTTCCCCTATCGACGGCATTGGCCCGTCGGACCTGGAAATTAACAGTCTGGAGGAGCGGGTGAAAACCGGTGGCATCAGGGAAGTTATTCTCGCGCTGAGCGCCACCATGGAGGGCGATACCACCAACTTTTATATCTTTCGCAAATTGCAGCCTTATCATGTGAAGGTGAGCATCATTGCCCGGGGTGTCTCCGTGGGCAATGAGATTGAATATACCGATGAGGTGACGCTGGGACGCTCCATTCTAAACAGAACCCCCTTTGATGAATCCTACAAATTACTGTCGAGATGAAAGGAACTGCCGACGCATGCATTATTCTCTACTTGAGCCGACATCTATACGGGAATATGATTTTCCTTCTCCTGTTGTTTCTCCTGGTATTGTTCCGGGGAATTCCTTTTCCTGAAAATATTTTACCGGTCGGCGTCACCATGGAACGCTATGCCATCATGATTACCATCATTGCTATTCCGGTAGCATTGAAACTGTTTGCCGACCGGTTGAAAAAGATTTCATGCCCCAGGAAGGCCATTGAAGCAGGCAAAAAATATAAAAAAATATATTTCATGCGCTTATATACCCTCAGTGCTGTCACGTTAATGAACATTACATTGTTTGGTTTTTCGCGCAACAGTAATTTTATGTGGTTCACGATTGTACTTTTCATCATATTTTTGTTTTGCAGGCCTTCTTTGGCCGAACTGACAAACTTGTGGGAACTGCCCGATTCCGATCCCGGACAACAGATCATGCATGAATCTCAGAAGCCTTTGGAAGATGAGTAAACTGCTGAAAAATAAGGAACTCCTGCTGCGTGCGCCCGAACCGGAAGATCTGGAGCTGCTTTACAAGTGGGAAAATGACACCCGGTTGTGGGAATATGGCAATGCCAATGCTCCTTATTCCCGTTTCAGTTTCAGGCAGTATCTTGCCGAATCGAAACAGGATATTTATGCCGACAGGCAGTTACGCCTCATGGTACAGATGCAGGCATCGGGAGTGGTGATTGGCATGGCCGACCTGTACGACTTTGATCCACATCACCGGAGGGCAGGTGTGGGTATTCTCATCGACGAAAACCAGCGAAACAGGGGTTACGGGTTACAGTCATTGTTGCTGCTGGAGGAATATGCTTTCGGCTTTCTCTCCTTCCATCAGCTCTATGCCTTTGTGCCGGAAAAAAACCAGGCGAGCAGGCAATTATTCAAAAAAGCAGGCTACCTTCCAGCAGGCACATTGAAGGAATGGCTTTTCAAGGACGACCATTTTGAAGATGTACATGTATGGCAGAAAATCAGAAGAAACCCATTACTTGAAGCAGTAAACAATAAAAATGAATAATATGCAGGAGGACATCAAAAAAGCCTGTGAGATCTTGCGAAACGGCGGAATCATTCTCTATCCCACCGACACCATCTGGGGGATCGGCTGCGATGCCACCAACGAAGAAGCCGTACAACGCGTGTATGAATTAAAGCAGCGCAGTGACAGCAAATCGATGCTGGTATTACTCGATAATCCGGCCAAACTGCAAACCTATGTGAAGGAGGTGCCCGATATAGCGTGGGATCTGATAGAGTTGACAGACAAGCCGCTCACCATCATTTACGATGGTGCCAAAAATCTGGCAGCAAACCTGATAGCCTCCGATGGCAGCATCGGCATACGCATCACCGCTGAAACTTTTTCGCGGGAGTTGTGTCGTCAGTACCGTAAACCCATTGTCTCCACATCAGCCAACGTGAGCGGTGAACCGGCGCCGGCCCGATTTTCGCAGATTGCGGGGGAGATAAAAAACGGAGTCGATTATATTGTAACCTGCCGGCAAAAAGAAACAACACCTGCCAAGCCTTCGGGCATTGTGAAGTTGGGAAAAGACGGAACCATTCATATCATCCGCAAGTAAAGAATTTCATTATCTTTGGCAGCAGAAGATATAAACAATGCAATTGAAAGAAATACACGACCGGTTCCTGCTTTGGCGTGATGCACACATTAAGGAGCGCCATTTCCTGCTGTTTATCTGTTTTCTTGTGGGAATACTCACTGCCCTGGCCGCCTGGATGCTAAAGACATCCATCCATTTCCTCCAGGTCTTTCTCACCGAAAACTTCAGCCGCGACAATCTCAATTTCTCCTATCTGCTTTTGCCCATTGCAGGCATTCTTATTGCCGGGTTATATGTCAAATATCTGGTGAAAGACGACATCAGTCATGGCGTGACGAAAATACTCTTCTCCATTTCACAGCATAAGAGCCGCATCAAACCCCACAACACGTATTCATCGCTCATAGCCAGCTCAATCACCATCGGATTTGGTGGTTCCGTGGGGGCGGAGGCTCCCATCGTGCTCACCGGTTCTGCCATTGGCTCCAACGTGGGAAGATTCTTCAGGCTGGAGCAACACAGCCTGATGATACTGGTCGGCTGCGGCGCAGCGGGAGCCATCGCCGGAATTTTCAAGGCTCCGGTGGCGGGCATTCTCTTTGTTATCGAGGTACTATTGCTCGACCTCACCATGTCGTCCATCCTTCCTCTGCTGGTAACTGCCGTAACTGCTACTACCGTATCATACCTTCTCAACGGTATGGATGCCATGTTTGCTTTCTCACAGGTAGAGCAATTTACGCTCAATCGCATTCCATATGTAATTTTACTGGGCATCCTCTGCGGGTTTATTTCACTTTACGTGATTCGCACCATGAGCTGGTGTGAAGATATATTCCATGGCTTACCCAACTGGAAGCGATTTATGCTGGGGGGGGTGATGCTCAGTCTGTTGATTTTCTTCTTTCCGCCGCTGTTTGGCGAAGGATACAACACCATTGAGACATTACTCGCCGGGGACAACTCTTTTCGTTCGCTCACCAACGAAAGTTTCTTTTACAACCTCGAAGGCCGTTGGGCTATTATCGTCTTTCTCTCGCTGGTACTTCTCTTCAAGGTATTCGCCACCAGTGCAACCAACGGGGGAGGTGGCACTGGCGGAGTATTTGCCCCCACCCTGTTTTTGGGTTGTATTGCGGGATTCATTTTTTCCTATACACTCAATCAGCTGGGTTACTCCACCTACCTGCCCCAGGAAAACTTTGCACTGATGGGCATGGCCGGTGTAATGGCCGGCGTGATGCATGCACCGCTCACTGGCACCTTCCTCATTGCCGAACTGACCGGGGGATATGAATTGTTTCTTCCCCTGATGATTGCGTCACTCGTATCGTACGGAACCATTCTGGTTTTTGAGAAGCACAGCATCTATGCGATACGGCTTGCCAAAAAAGGGAAACTGATTACCCACCACAAGGATAAGGCGGTTCTCACATTCCTGAAGATCGAAGAGTTACTGGAAAAAGATATCCCCACTGTGACACCGGAAATGACGCTGGGCGACGTGGTCAAAGTGATCTCCTCCTCCAGCCGGAACATCTTCCCGGTCGTAAACAATGAAGGGATGCTTCTGGGTTTAGTCATGATGAACGATATCCGTAACATCATGTTCCGACCGGAATTGTATGACCGGTTCACCGTGGATACGTTTATGGTGGGAGCTCCGGCAAAGATATCCATTGGTTCCGGCATGGAAGAGGTGATGCATAAGTTTGAAAACACCAAAGCCTGGAACCTGCCCGTTGTGAATGAAAAAGGAATTTATCTGGGTATTTTGTCCCAATCGTCGGTATTTAACTCTTACAGGGAGGTTTTGGTGGAAAATTATTCCGATACTGACGAATAACACATGAGTAAAATGGAAAAGAAAACACTGCGTATTGTCTTCATGGGCACGCCCGAGTTTGCGGTTGAGTCATTGAGAGCACTCGTCGAAAATAAATACAATGTGGTGGGTGTCATAACCATGCCCGACAAGCCGGCGGGCAGGGGATACAAGTTGCAGCCCTCGGCAGTAAAACAGTATGCCCTGCAGCATGGATTAAAAGTGCTGCAACCCGAAAAGCTGAAAGAGGAAACCTTTCTGCATGAATTGAAAATGTTACAGGCCGACATACAGGTAGTGGTGGCCTTCCGGATGCTTCCCGAGGTAGTATGGTCCATGCCTCCCGGGGGAACATTTAATCTGCATGCTTCGTTGCTCCCCCAATACCGTGGCGCTGCACCCATCAACTGGGCACTCATCAACGGAGAAGAGGAAACCGGCGTAACCACCTTCTTTCTCTCTCACGAAATTGATACCGGCCAGATTATCTTCCGCGAAAAGACTCCGGTTTATGAGGATGACAATGCGGGTATACTGCACGACAGGCTGATGGTCATGGGCGCAAAACTGGTGCTGAAGACGGTCGATGCCATCACGCAGGGCAACGTGACAACCATCCCTCAAAGAGATCTGATAGCCAATGATCCCGTATTAAAGACAGCCCCAAAGATTTTTACCGCGACATGCCGGGTAGACTGGTACAAAACGGCAGTCGAAGTGTATAATTTTATTCGCGGTCTCTCTCCCTATCCCACCGCATGGACGGAAATATATGCAGGTGAAACGGCGGAACCGCTGCGATTAAAGTTTTATGGAGGAGAAGTGGTGGAAGGAGGCAATACCACCCTGGTGCCGGGCACCATTATCACCGACAATAAAACATTTCTTCATGTAGTGGTAAAGGATGGAGCCATCAGGCTCACCGACCTTCAGTTATCCGGTAAAAAAAGAATGGAAGTAACCGATTTCCTGCGTGGATATGTTTTCCCCGAAAATACCCGTCTCCACTGATCAGGATTACCACTTGTAGTTGAGCCCGAAGCTAAGTGTCTGGCTGATCTGCCAGTACTTCAGATTAGGATCGGGGGGCACGTCGTCATCATAACGCACATTCACATAGATACGTGTGGAAAATGCATTGCTCAACGCCATATTCAGGCTGTTTTCAAATTCAGACATCACCTTATCGTAGCTGGTAAAGTAAGTCAGACGTGAGTCCCAGGTAATATACCGGGTTATATCATATTTTATGATGGAAGTAATAGTGGAACCCATATCGAGTACCGACCGCCTCCCTTCGGGGATACCATATCGTTTCACATTCACCGAATCATTTCCCACGAATTTATAATTTATGGATATGGGAGAAATGGACAGATCCCACTTGAACCTGCGATGTCGTACTTTCTCCGAACGCTTGTCGAGATTGAACTTCAAACCCACACCAGCATTCACGTATAGAGGAGCGATAAAGGCCGAACGCAACACATTTGAGTTGGGAGGATAGGAGTTGAACAGTTGTGATTTTGCCTCCATATTCATCGAGTAAGACCATCCTTTCAGGAAAGCATCCACACCAAAATCACCATAATAACGAATCAGGTCATTGCCGATACGATATCTCCGCAGGGTGTCGTCAGGCGCATTAAAAATCGACAACCGCCACTCCAATGTGTTATTAAACTTTACCTTCTCCTTATTATAGTTTGCCCTAAGCACATGATAACTATTGAAATTCAGGTTATTAGTCCCTCCCTTGTGCCAGTTGTCCGAGAAATAATTCTGGGCGAATTGAAAAGAGTGCTCACCGGAGCGTATCCAGTATTTCCGGTTAATGGTAGCCCCCTCTACTCCCGGTGCTTCCAGGGAGTAGGTTGTCTCCGACTTTAACAGTTCTCGAAACGGATTGAATGTTTCGCGTACGATCTCGTCACCACTTTTTACACGCGGGAGCGAATCGAAGTTCAAGACGGAATACCGGATACGATCGGGATATTGCATGTAGTAATCTCTCCTCACGCGCTGCACGAAATCGCCGTGAGCCAAAGCAGGAGCAAGTGTTTTATCGGAAGAAATAAGTGATCCGGCTACAGCTTCTTCCTTCGGAGGATAGAATGACAGATCCCGGGGAAGCATCCTGCCGTTAAAGATCATGGGCAGGAACAGTGGATTGTAGAAGAGCGTATCACGAAAGGTGAGCCCCCGCATCCTGTCGTAATTATTATGAGGAACGGGTAAATGTAAAGTACCGTTTTCTTTTCTGAAATAGAGTGAATCGAGCGGGTTTCGGAAAACCAGTGAATCACCGACTTGCAATAATGGTTTAATGCGAACAGATGCCGTATCCTGTGACAACCTGTCAGTATTCTGCAAGAGGGTGACCGACTGCTGCAGACCTTCCGGCTGTGTCTGGTCTTCCGACAGCGTTTGTCTTTCAATTTGTCTGCTGATATCGGTAATATCGCGAAAAAGTTCAAGTGAGTCGGACACCTGCGGGTTTGCCGATGAAGCATGGGCTGCGCCTGCCTTCACGCATAATGCAGTATATGCAAACAATGCCAAAATTAGGGGGAGGAGTCGTTTCATACTGATTTTTTATTCTTCTCTGAGGAAATTACAATAAATCATCTTTCATTCTTCCTAACGACAAAGGTATAAAAAAAGTTTTACTTATCGGGAATGTAAATGATCGATACCCCATTTCAACTGTTAATTATACTCAGGATTCAAAGAAAATAGATTAACTTCGCCCTGTAATGTAAAGAACAATAAAATTATTTCACGATGAAAAAGATATCATTCGTTTTACTGCTGATGATCGGAGCAATGGCTCTCACAGGCTGCCAGGGATACAATAGGATGGTAGAGAAACAGGAAGCCGTTACGGCACAATGGGGAAACGTGCAAAATTCCTATCAGAGGCGGGCAGACCTGATTCCAAACCTGGTAAACACTGTGAAAGGATACGCCACACACGAGCAGGAAACTTTTACACAGGTAACCGAAGCCAGGGCCAAGGCTACACAGACCACCATCAACCCGGAAAATCTCACCACCGAAAGCCTGCAGGAATATCAACAGGCGCAGAATCAGTTGAGCCAGGCACTTGGCAGGTTGTTGTTGATACAGGAAAACTACCCCGAGCTGAAGGCGAATCAGAATTTCCTTGCACTGCAGGATGAACTGGCAGGCACGGAAAACCGTATTTCCGTGGAACGTAATAAATTCAACCAGACGGCACAGGATTACAATGCCTACATCCGCAAGTTCCCGCAGGTGATTTATGCAAGATGGTTTAAATTTGAACCAAAAGCATACTTTGAAGCAGTACCCGAATCACAAGCAGCACCGGAAGTGGTGTTTTAATACATTATGCTGCACAAAGAAGAGCTGAATCAAATATCAGAATCGATCAGGAGTGCCGAAAGTCACACCTCGGGTGAAATACGGGTATGTGTTGCCAGACACTGTAAAGGCGACCCTCTGGATGCGGCATTACGAAAATTCCTGCAGCTGAAGATGGATACCACACAACTCAGAAACGGCGTGCTTATTTACGTGTCGCCGACCGATCAAAAAGCAGCCATTGTGGGTGATGAAGGAATAAACGATGCGGCGCGGGACGATTTCTGGGAAGATGCACTGGCAGAAATGCTCTCCTTTTTCAGGAAAGGACTTATTGTTGAAGGAATATCCAAAGGTGTGGGCAAGGTGGGCGAACTGATCAGGGTGCAGTTTCCGGCGATGGAAAACGATATAAATGAACTTGGCGATGAGGTTATCCTGGAAGAGTAAAACACTGTTATTCACGGTGCTCCTGTTTTTGACTGCAGGGGTAAAGGCCCAGGATATTCCCTCACCCATGGTACCTTATCGCCTGGTCAATGATTTTGCCGGACTTTTTTCCACTGCCGAGACGACATCACTTGAACAAAAACTGCTTGCATATAACGACTCTACCTCCACACAAATTTATGTGGTCACCGTGAACGACCTGGGTGGCTACCCTGCTTCGGACTACGCCTTTCAGTTGGGCGAAGAATGGGGCATCGGACAGAAAAGTAAAAACAACGGCGCGGTCATTCTCATCAAGCCTAAAGTGGGAAACAGCCGGGGACAGGCTTTTATTGCCACAGGATATGGCCTTGAAGCACGTATAAACGATGCATTTGCCGGACGCATCGTTCGCAACGAAATGATTCCCTATTTCATTGAAGAAGACTATTTCGGCGGTGTGAATGCCGCTGTAGATGCCATGATTGCCCGCCTGTCGGGTGAGTTCACGGCGGATGAACAAGAGGGAGAAGGCATTCCGGTTATTGCAATCATCGCTCTGGTCCTTATCCTCGTCCTTCTTTTCATCTTTTTCTCGGGCGGTGGAGATCAACATATCGACAGTGAAGGACATCGTAGAGGCGGTATCCCACCCATATTTTTTCCGCCCATGACAGGAGGCAGCCGCAGAGGAGGAGGCTTTGGAGGTTTCGGCGGTGGAGGCTTCGGCGGTGGAGGCTTCGGCGGTGGAGGAGGTGGTAGTTTTGGTGGAGGAGGTGCCGGCGGTAGCTGGTAAGCGATATGCAGAAGCAGTTAATCACCGTAGTGGGTCCCACAGCATCCGGCAAAACCGCCTTTGCCGTGAGGCTTGCGCATGCCCTCGGCGGTGAGATCATCAGTGCCGACTCCCGGCAGATCTACCGGGGCATGGACATCGGCACAGGGAAGGATCTTTCCGAATACAATGTCAATGGCTCACCCGTCCCATATCATCTGATCGATATACGGGAGGCGGGAGACAAATATACCCTTTTTGATTATCAGCACGACTTTCATCTTGCCCTGCAGGAGGTACTTTCCCGAAACAGGAGACCCGTCCTCTGCGGAGGGACAGGACTCTATATTGAGTCTGTGCTAAAAGGGTATCATCTTCCCGATGTACCTGCCAACCTGGCATTGAGAAAATCTCTGGAAGGGAAATCAATTGAGGAACTTACAAAAATCCTGCAAAACTACCGTCGCCTGCACAACACCACGGACACCGACACGGTCAAAAGAGCCATACGGGCCATAGAAATAGCTCATTTCCAGAAATATAACAAGACGTTGGCGACTGAATTTCCACCACTTGAAAGTGTGGTACTGGGACTTCATATCGATCGTGAATTGCGACGCGAAAAAATTACGGCACGCCTGAAGGCTCGTTTGCAGGAAGGGATGATCGATGAGATAAGAAGTCTTCTTGATTCGGGTGTAGACGCGGACAGCCTGATTTATTACGGGCTGGAATATAAATATGTGACGCTCCATGTGCTAGGAAAGATCAGTTACGAGGAGATGTACAATCAACTCGAAATTGCAATACACCAGTTTGCCAAAAGACAGATGACATGGTTCCGGGGAATGGAGCGGCGGGGTATCCCCATCCATTGGATAGATGCAGCACTTCCGATGGAACAAAAAATAGACATCGCACTTTCTTGCCGGAGCAGGTAAGATAATCTCCGAAAAAAACGTAAATTTGCCCCGTCAACCATGCGGCATGCGGCATGGACTGATTCTGGATATTAAAATATTATCACGCCCATGATTAAAGGTATATTCCCTTCAGATAAATTCAGTAATTTAGAAACTCCGTTTTACTGGTACGATTTGGACCTTTTACGTGAAACACTCGACATCATCAGCGATGAATGCAGGGATAAACCCTTTCACGTCCATTATGCAGTCAAAGCGAATGCCAATCCGCGCATATTAAAAGAGATAGCCGCTTACGGGTTTGGCGCCGACTGTGTGAGCGGCAACGAAATACTGAGAGCACTGGAATGCGGGTTCAGTTCCGATAAGATTGTATTCGCAGGAGTAGGGAAAACAGACCGGGAGATACTGATCGGGCTCGATCATGATATCTTTTGCTTCAATGTGGAATCGAAGCCCGAACTGGCCGTGCTTAGCGCACTAGCCGCGGACCGCGGAAAGAAGGCACGTGTGGCACTGCGCATCAATCCCAATGTGGACGCCCACACCCATAAATATATCACCACCGGGTTAAACGAAAACAAGTTCGGCATCAACGAGCAGGATTTACCCGAAATAATGCAGATGATCAGTACATCACCGCATATTGAGCTCATCGGCATACATTTTCATATCGGCTCCCAGATCACCGATCTCTCTGCGTTTGAAGACCTTTGCGTGAAAGCTGCGGTATTGCAGGAATGGTTCAACGGTCAGGGGGTTACCTTACCGGTAATTAATGTAGGTGGCGGGCTGGGTATTAACTACCAGCATCCCAACCACTGTCCGGTAGCCGACTTTGAAGCCTACTTCCGTCTTTTTGAGAGGTATCTGAAATTACAGGAAAATCAGACACTTCACTTTGAGCTGGGCCGTTCACTGGTCGCGCCCTGCGGTTCACTGATCACACGGGTGCTCTACGTGAAAGAGGGCTTGCAGAAGAAATTCCTGATCGTGGACGCCGGCATGACCGATCTGATCCGCCCCGCCCTGTATCAAGCTTTTCATCACATTGAGAACATCAGCTCAGAAGGGGATTACATGCCCTATGACGTGGTAGGTCCCATTTGCGAGTCGAGCGACATCTTTGGTGAGGAGAGGATGCTGAATGAAGCCGTACGGGGCGATCTGATCGCAATTCGTTCCGCAGGTGCTTATGGCGAAACAATGGTATCACAGTACAACTGTCGCGAAAAACCCGCATCATATTTCTCAGATTCTCTTTAACTGCATGACAAATAATGGACGCACTCATATTTTATTTTAACTCACTCTCCCTCTTTGAGTGGATTTTGGGAGGGATCCTGTCTCTGAGCTTCCTTATTCAGCTCTGCTTTTATCTTTTCATCTACAAAAAGCCATACATCCACAAAAAAAAACAAAAAGAGAATCCTTTTCCCACTGAAGATCTTCCGGGCATCTCCGTGATTATCACATCTAAAAATAATTCGGAAGAACTGAGAAAGAATCTTCCTCTAATTCTGGAACAGGATTATCCCCTTTTTGAAGTGATCGTGGTAAACAGCGGGTCGACCGATGAAACTGACATAGTACTAAAAGCCGCCGAATTAAAATATCCCCATCTCTATCATACTTTTGTTCCGGCCGAGGCAGACAGCATTAATGAAAAGAAGCTGGCACTCACGCTGGGAATCAAAGCGGCAAAGTATGACCTGCTTCTTTTTACCGAAGATTTTTGCAAGCCCTGCAGCCCTCAATGGATTCAGGCGTATGGGAGGGAATTTGCAAAAGGATATGACATCTTATTGGGGTTTAATAAAATTAAAATTGCAAAAAATGTTCTCTCGCGTAAATTTATCCTGTATGACAACCTTATTCACCATCTGAAATTTTTATCAATGGCAATCCTGCACAGACCATTTATGGGCATAGGGCGTAACATGGCTTATAGAAAGGATATTTTTTTTGCCGGTAAGGGGTATTCCTCCATATTAAACATAGAAGGAGGAGACGACGATTTGTATATCAACAGGATTGCCCGCGAAAAAAACAGAAAAACAGGGGTGTTACTCTCAAAGGAGAGCCTGACGGAAACATCCGGTGTGAACAATTTCTTTGTATGGAGGGCATTAAAATCGAAACACCTCTATACCAAGCAGTTTTATAAAGGTTTTTCCGCACATATTTTCGGTCTGGAAACGTTTAGCAGGTATCTCTTCTATGCTGTCTTTGCCGGTTCCGTAACGTGGAGTATTCTCACAAAGGACTATCCACTGCTGACCTGTGCATCTCTGTTGTTCATTATACGCTACGGGATACAGCTTCTGGTGATCAACCGCAACAGTATGCTTTTCGATCATGTAACCTATCACATCCACCTGATTCCGTTCGATTTGTTTCAGCCTTTCAATAACCTGCGCTTTCGCCGTTATGCCAACAGAAGAAATAATCAAAGGAGATGACAAACGGAAATAAGAGACATTTTGTCCGATTGAGATAAGGTTCAGACGCCCAAACGGGTTAAATGGGGTTAATGAGCCAATCCTTCAGTTAAAAGTGTTAAAAAGCAAGTAAATATCCAAAACAGATGCACATTTTTTGCTCTATATTTGTAATAGATAGTCAGAAAAATAAAAATCAGGAATATGGATACAAGTAAAACTAAAAACATCTTTTTTATTGTGCTGGTAGCGGTATTAAGTTCTGTGATTACCCTACTGGGTTACAACGTTATCACCAGGAACGGAAAAGTATTGGGAGGGACAGCTTCCGGAACTACATCACAAACAACCGGCACCTATGCCAATTCTTTTGATCAGGACAAGAACGTGGTTCTTACCAACCTCACCACAGCTGATGGTTATCCCGATTTTACAGAAGCCGCTGCAAAATCAGTCGACGGCGTGGTACATGTCAAAACAAAGACCATCAGCCAGCAACAATACATCAATCCGTTTGACTTCTTCTTCGGATTTGGTGATCGTTCGCCTGCACAGCCCCGTGAACAGGTAGGTTTCGGATCGGGTGTCATTATTTCAAAAGACGGGTACATCATCACCAACAACCACGTCGTTGAAAATGCCAATGAGGTGTCGATCTCGCTGAATGACAACCGTGAGTTTACAGCCAAGGTTATCGGCACGGATAAGTTAAGCGACATTGCACTACTTAAGATAGAAGGGGAGAATTTCCCTTATCTTACGTTCGGCAATTCCGATGCACTGCAGGTAGGTGAATGGGTGCTGGCCGTGGGCAACCCGTTTAATCTCACCTCTACCGTAACTGCCGGCATTGTGAGTGCCAAGAACAGAGGTAATGTAATGGGGGGAGGACTCGGCATCCAGTCGTTCATTCAAATAGATGCGGCAGTGAATCCCGGTAATAGTGGCGGTGCCCTTGTAAATACACGTGGAGAGCTTGTTGGCATCAACACCGCCATCTACTCCCAGACAGGCAACTTTGCAGGGTATGCCTTTGCAGTACCCATCTCCATTGCCGGCAAGGTAGCAGCCGATTTGAAAGAATATGGCACCGTACAGCGTGCAGTACTCGGCATCCAGGTGCCCAACATAGAGAATATCGGCCGTGAGAATCCCGACAGGGCACGTGAGCTCTCGCAGATAAAAGGCGTACTCGTGGAGGACTTTTCTGATCGCAGTGCCGCGAAGGCAGCGGGTATACAGAAAGGCGATATTCTCACTTCCATCAACAAGGTACCCATCCGTAACTTTGCAGAATTGCAGAGTCAGCTAAACAGATACCGTCCGGGTGACAAGATAAGCGTAACAGTTGATCGCAATGGCAACGAACGTTCTTTTAACGTGGAACTGAAGAACGACGAAGGAAATACCGACATCACACGCAGTACAGACGTAATGAGCAAGCTGGGTGCAACCTTCCGGCCAGTAAACGACGATACAAAGAGTAAACTTGGCATTTCGAGCGGCGTTGAAGTCGTAAGTGTGAATAATGGCGGTCTTTTCAGAAAGAATGGCATCAACAAGGGATTCATTATTATGCGAATTAATAATACACCTGTCGACAGCGAAGGTGATATTTCGAAAATTGTAGCTTCCACCAACAGCCGACAGGACAAAGTGCTGCTTGTGGCCGGCTTTTATCCCAATGGAAGAACGCAATACATTGCCATTGATCTGACGACCGATTAACTACAAAAGTTAATAAAGGTTATTTCGACTTTTTTTGGTAACAAAAATAACAGAAATAGTGTTTTATAGCAAAGGAATTAGGCAAATTGCCGGATTCCTTTGCTATGTGTTTGGCATAAAGTCATTTTTTCGCAGACATAACGAAATTTTTTGTACTTTTGCAGCCCCGAACAGAAAAGAGTAAAAATATATAGAGCAGAATTAGATTAAATGAGACAACTAAAAATTACAAAATCGATCACCAACCGGGAAAGTGCTTCATTAGACAAGTATCTTCAGGAGATCGGTCGTGAAGATCTGATCACCGTGGAAGAGGAAGTCGAGTTGGCACAGGCCATCAAGAAAGGTGATCGTCAGGCGCTGGAGAAACTCACCAGAGCCAACCTCCGGTTTGTCGTATCGGTTGCCAAGCAATATCAAAACCAGGGATTGAGCCTTCCTGACCTGATCAACGAAGGCAATCTGGGATTGATAAAGGCTGCCGAGAAATTCGACGAAACAAGAGGTTTTAAATTTATCAGCTATGCAGTATGGTGGATCCGTCAGTCCATCCTTCAGGCATTGGCTGAGCAATCACGTATAGTTCGGTTGCCTTTGAATCAGGTTGGATCTCTCAATAAGATAAGTAAAGCTTTCCAGAAATTTGAACAGGAGAATGAACGCAGGCCTTCTGCCGAGGAACTGGCACTGGAACTGGACCTGTCGGTAGACAAGGTGACGGACTCACTGAAGGTGTCGGGCCGTCATATCTCCATGGATGCTCCTTTTGTAGAAGGGGAAGATAACAGCTTGCTGGATGTGCTTGTAAATGATGATGCACCTATTGCAGACAGGACTCTGATCAACGAGTCACTGCAGAAAGAGATTGACAGGGCTCTTTCCACCCTTACCGAGAGAGAAAGTGACATCATCAAGATGTTCTTCGGTATAGGATGTCAGGAGATGACACTCGAAGAAATTGGTGATAAATTTCAGCTTACACGTGAGCGTGTACGTCAGATAAAGGAAAAAGCAATCAGGAGGTTAAGACAGGATTCGCGAAGTAAACTTTTAAAAAGCTATCTCGGATAATTTTCACAGAAAGCCTGTATCCTTGCCACAAGTGAGTAAATAATCCCCTGTGGAAACGGTTTTTTCTTTTTTTTACTTAAAAAAGAGGGTTATGTGAAAATTAAGTTTTACATTTGTATGTTTGGTTTATGCGTCAAGTTTGAAAGCAGATATTTTTTGGTATCTATTACAATTTTATCGTAATATTTCCGAACATTTTTAAAACGGAGCTGTTATAGTTAGAACAACAAAAGTACTTGGAGTAGTACTGATAATCACATCATAAAAAAATAATATCGAGTTATTGTAATTAAAACGTTTAATTAGAATTTAAATTTATGAAAAAGTTTAGTTTACTTTTATTTACTGCTCTTCTTGCGTTTAGCATAAGTGCACAAGAAGTACAAAACGTTTCTCATGGTACGGTGTATCTGAAAAACAAGGCAAGTGACAATTGGTATATAGGTCTTGGCGGAGGTACCAACCTTTTCTTTAACGACACCGAGAACAATGCTGACGCAAACATCGGCGATCGTTTGGGATGGATGGGACAACTGGAAATTGGACGCTGGAACTCTCCCAACTGGGGTGGACGTCTGGTGATCGACGGTGGTCATATCAAACTCGTTAATCCGGACGCTACACGCTTTCCCGAACTTAACTGGCTGGGTGGTCATGTAGACTTGATGTACAATGTCATCAACGCATGGGGATCCTATAATCCTGACAGGGTATACAGCCTGATCCCTTATCTGGGTATCGGTTACATGTACGGACTGGATGCAGACTGGAAAAAACCGAATCCTGACGGTGACCTGTTCAAACACCAGAACCAATCACTTACCTACAATGTTGGTTTGATCAACAACTTCCAGCTTTCAAGCAATGTAGCTCTTTTCCTTGAACTGGGATGGAGAGTGATGCAAGGCTCATTCGACGGTGCCTCTAACCCGAACTATGATTATGACAGCATGTTCACTGGTACTGCTGGTGTGAAATTCGGTTTAGGTGGAAAACAGACATTTACACCTGCTGAACTGATGGATTACAACCTGATCAACGACCTCAACAGCCAGATCAACAGGCTGCGTGCAGAAAACGAAGAGCTGAGACTCAGACCGGAATCTTGCCCCGAATGTCCTGAAGTACAGCCCACTGTAGTATCTGAAGGCGTATATGTACCCAACGTGGTATTCTTCCGCATCAACTCTGCCAAGATCGACAAGGGACAGCAGGTAAGCGTTTACAACACGGCTGAATATCTGAAAGCCAACGGAAACGCAAAAGTAAATATCGTGGCTTATGCTGACAAACAGACCGGTACTCCCGAGTACAACTTTGCACTTTCAGAAAAACGTGCAAGAGCGGTTGCCGATGCATTGACCAACGAATACGGAATCAGCAGTGATCGTATCTCCATCGACTGGAAGGGCGATACTGAACAGCCTTATGCTGAAAACGACTGGAACCGTGTTGCTATCTTCTTTGTTGAGTAATCCAACACAGTCCTGATTTAATCCAAGTAGGAAGAAAACGAAGTAGTTTTCTTCCTACTTTCGTTTTGTGACCTCTCACAACACCGTCCGTACGGCCCCTTCCTATACGGCGGTTCCTTAATATTCCACTCTGAACGCTTCGGAGTAATCCGAGAAGATAACGTGAGCCCGGCTCCGGAATCTGAAATCTGATATCTCCTCCGGAGTATTATGGGGGCCGGCCTTCCGGGTTTATTCCTTTATATATATACGCTTAACGCGGGGAGAAATAGATGTGAGTATTTCGTAGGGAATGGTACCGATGCTGTCGGCCAGATCAACCACAGAAAGTCCCTCACCAAATATGACTACCGTATCCCCCTCTCTGGCATGGATGTCGGTAACATCCACCATGCAAAGGTCCATACATACATTTCCCACAATGGGAGCGTACTGCCCGTTGATAAGAACCTTTCCCTTCCTGTTGCCAAACTGCCTGTCCAGACCGTCAGCATATCCGAAGCGTATTGTGGCAATTCGCGCATCGCGTGTCAGTTTCTCCTTACGGCCATATCCGATGGTTTCATTTGAGGAAACCTCTTTTATTTGTAAAATAGTTGTCTTGAGCGTGCAGACGTTTTTCAAACCCTTCAGGCCACTGGCACTTACACCGTAGAGTCCAATCCCCAGACGGCACATATCCCAATGGGTTCCGGAAAAACGTTCCATTCCTGCTGAATTGAGAATATGTTTGTAAACATTGTATTGCAATGCTCTTTCAATTTCATCCGCAGCATGCCTGAATGTTTCCATCTGCCGCTGGGTAAATTCATCGAACAGCCAGCTTTCACTGGCCGAGAGATGCGAAAAAACAGAACGCACCTTTAATCCCTTCTGTGCATTAAGGATATGAACCAACTCGGTTATCTGCTCCGGCATGAATCCCAGGCGGTGCATTCCTGAATCTATCTTAATATGAACAGGATAATTTGTAATACCTCTTCTATCGGCTTCTTTGATGAAAGCCTCGAGAATACGGAAATTATAAACTTCCGGCTCCAGGTCGTTGGAAAATAGCTCTTCAAACCCGTTTACCTCCGGATTGAGTACGATTACTGGCAAAGAGATACCCTCTTTCCGCAGCATAATTCCTTCCTCAGCCACAGCCACAGCCAGGTAATCACAACGATGATACTGCAGTGTTTTGGCAATTTCTACGGCACCTGCACCGTATCCGTTTGCCTTCACCATGCACACCAGTTTCAAATGCGGATCGAGCCTCGATTTGTAAAAATTAAAATTATGTACCACTGCATCCAGATCTACCTCAAGCATTGTTTCATGGATACGTTCCTCCAGCAGAACACTGATCTTTTCGAAATGATGCTTGCGGGCACCTTTCAAAAGAATAAGCTCCTCATGAAATCGTTTCCATTCTCCTGAACGAATAAAATCATCGGTGGAAAGGTAAAACGACTTCTCCTTCGTACTAAATAAATCGGCATGCGCAGTGATATCCGGACCAATGCCGATCATTTTATCTATCCCGCCCTGTTCCACCATACTGGCTACCTTTTTATAAAGTGAACGCGGCGATAATCCTGTCTGGAGGATATCAGAAAGAATGACTGTTTTTATCAACGGACGGTCCATCCTGCGTTGTTGTTGAAAATCGAGTGCAATTTTTATCGAGTTGATATCAGAATTGTAGGTATCATTAATGATCAGGCAGTCGTTCTTCCCTCTGCGCACATCCAGACGCATGGCCACAGGCTCCAGCTGCATCATCCTTTCAGAGATAACCGAAGGGGGCAGATGTAAATAGAGTGCTACCGCCAGACAATTGATTGCGTTCTCTATGGAAGCATCGTCGGTAAACGGTATGACGAAAGAATAATCAAAGTCGAGGAATGAATAACAAATAGAGGTTGAACTCTCCTTTTTTTCAATACTGGAAATAAACAAAGGCGCATCTCTGTTTTTTCTGGACCAGGAAAAACTTTTCTGTGAAATCACCATCATATCCACACAGCGCGAAACAAGCTCGTTATCTTCATCGTAAATAAAGACATTGCAGTTGACGAAAAGTTCCAGTTTTTCCATGCACTTCTGCTGCAGTGAAATAAAATTTTCCTGATGTGCTTCCCCTATTTTAGTAAGTACACCAATTGTCGGCCGTATTACAGGCTCCAGATATTCCATCTCATCGGGCATGGAGATACCCGCTTCAAAAATTCCCAGTTCTGCCTGCTCATCCAGTTGCCACACAGATAAGGGTACCCCTATCTGCGAGTTGTAACTCCTCGGTGAGCGTACAATGTTGAAATTTTTATCCAAAAGCTGATAGAGCCACTCCTTCACGATCGTTTTCCCGTTACTCCCTGTGATACCGATAACCGGTATGTCAAACATGCTCCTGTGATATGCGGCAATTTTCTGGAGTGCCCACAGGCTGTTTTTCACTTTCAGAAAGTTGGTATTGCTGAATTGATCCCATTCCGGCATTGTTTTGGTTACGACAAAATTCCGGACACCCCGCTCATACAGTTCTTTCACAAAAGCGTGTGCATCGTTGTTTTTTGTTTCAAGTGCAAAAAAAAGCGTTTCCTCACCATTAGAGAGCTTACGACTGTCAGTAAGCAACGTCTTAATTTGTGCCGGATACATTTTATCCGGTTTAATACCCAATATGGATGCTATTTGTTGAATAGAATAAGTCATGTTTCGATTTATTTTGATTGCAGAAGATTTATCTCCTCATCGCATGATATCTCCGGATGCCGCGCTGCAAATATTTCAATTTTTTGAGATAATAATTTTTTAAATGAACGAAATGACGGGGTATCGGGATGAAGCGGCCTGTGATTGAGTCCTTTTCTGATTTGAGCCCATTCCGCGTTTACGCTGCGTGTCTCGTCCGAAAAGAAAGTCTCTGAAAATCTCTCCCAAATATATTCGATTGCAAGTGGTGAGGGATGCATCATGTCATCCGCGTAAAAACGGTAGTCACGTAACTCGTCCATCATTAGTTCGTACGCCGGAAAATAACGTATCACCTCAGGGAAACCTTGTTGTAAAGCATCGATGACAAGATGCAGGATTGATTTGCTCAGTTGATTTTCATGAGCACCTTCTCTCAGGTGACGCACAGGACTTACAGTGAAAAGAAACCGTGCACCGGGGTTTTCATTTATAATCCGGCCGATCACCTCTTTCCATTCTTTCACTATTTCATCTACCGACAAGCGTACCCTGATAAACCTGTCTGCAGGAATCTGATGACAATTTCCTGCGATTTCGCCGTTTTCTTTCCAACGATAAACAAAGGCTGTACCAAATGTAACCAGAAAAAGAGAGGTGCGACGAATTTGGGCTGCCGCAGGCTCAAACCGGATATTTATTTTCCCAAGACATCCCTGCTTTTCTGTGTCCGAGAATTGCCCGTGATGCATCAAACTGTGGTATAACCCATTATGACGTATCAGTTCGGATTCGGTGAACGGAACGCCCGTCAACAACCTGCCGATGGCCCGTGAAATAGAAAACGGATTGTACAGGATACCGAAGGGATTCTCTTCCAGCTTGAATTTATGCTGGAGCAACCGGCTTCCTATATGGGAGGAAAAGCAGGATCCCAAAACCATAATTTGGGAAGAGTGCGTGATCAGGATATCCGACCGGGGGATTTGTATGGCTGTACTGAACTCCATTTTTTAAACAATTTCCACACAAAAATAACAATAAACGCACCATTCGTGGCAATTCTACTCATTATAATTTGTGAAAATGAAAAGGGAGGAAAGTAAAGTCTATAAAAAAGGAAAGGTTGTCTCACGACAACCAATCTTCATTGTTAACCTTAAATCTAATACCATGAAAAACACGTTGCAAATATAGCAGCTTTTGAGTTATAAAACACCATTTACGAAGAGAAAAAAAACATATTTCGTGCAATTTAACTAAAGAACCGCCCTTTAAACAGTTTTAAACATGTTTCCCCGCATTATTCAACCTGCAGAACCAATCCTTTCAGATATTCTCCCTCGGGGTGATATATGTTGACCGGATGATCGGCAGGTTGTGTCAGCTGATGCAGGATTCTTACCCGACGTCCCGAAATGGCAGCCGCAGTGAAGACAGCCAGCCTGAATTGTTCTCTTGTGATTGCCTGTGAACAGGAGAAAGTGAAAATGACACCTCCGGGCCTTATCATTTCAATGGCTTTCATATTAAGCCTTTTATAACCCTGCAGGGCGTTGGACAGCACATTGTTATGCTTTGCAAAAGCAGGCGGATCAAGAATTATAAGATCATATTTATCCCGTATATCGTTCAGAAAATTGAATGCATCGGCCTTAATTGATGTGTGCCTGGGATCATCGCCGAAATTGAGTTTTACGTTTTCGTCAGCCAGTTCAACTGCCTGCGCTGAGCTGTCTACACTGTGGACGAGACGTGCATCCTTCATCGCGTAAACTGAAAAGCCTCCTGTATAGCCGAACATGTTAAGAACGCTTCTGTCCTTTGCATATTCGCCAAGAAGCCGCCGGTTCTCTCGCTGATCGATAAAGAATCCTGTTTTCTGGCCGCCAATCCAGTCGATTTTAAACCTGAAGCCATATTCAGTAACAGTCACTGGCTCCGAATCGCCAAAAAGGAACTCATTATCAGGCCTTATCCCCGACATGAACGGAATTGTTGACCCGCTCTTGTCGTAAACTGCCTTTACCTGAAGGCCAGGTATTTCCCGGATTATGCCGGCCAGCTCCCTTCTTATCCTATACATGCCTACTGAATGCATCTGCATGACCACCACACCATTATAATAGTCAGCGATCAGGCCGGGCAGACCGTCTCCCTCGGCATGAATCAGCCTGAATACATTGAGTGAAGAATTGCCGGTTAATCCGGCTGCCTTACGGAATTCCCAGGCCCGCAATACAGCCTGACGAAAGAAACTTATATCAGGCTCGACATCGATGAATGACAATATTCTGACTGCAATTGAACCGGGCTGATAATGGCCGACGGCAAGAAAATTATCCTTATTGCCGAAGACTCTTACAATGTCACCTTCGGAAGGCTCACCGTAAATCTTTTTAATGGCTCCCGATAAGATCCAAGGGTGAAGCCGTCTTACGGACTGCTCCTTTCCTGATTTCAGGATTATTTTAGTTTCCATTCACAAGCTTTTTATATATCTGGTGACATACCCAGGCATCGGTTGCGGCATATTGCTGTTGTCCCTCCGTTAGCTCTGGTTGTTCCCAGTTGGATAGCTGTTGCGATTTTGAAACTCTAAGTCCCAGTATAATGGCTGCCATTTTCCTAACACTAAGCGCTTCTATACCAAAGTCGCTCATGTGGTTTTGTAGGTCCACAAAGCCGCCGGGCTTAAAGTCGCGAATTTTGCGCAGCGATTTAATGTCGTCGTGAATTGCTGCCCCAACTTTAATTATGTTTGGGCTCTCCAGCAGCTTTTTCAGTGAGTTGGTGATACCCGTTTCTTGTAGTCG
>ENA-UOOK01002418-UOOK01002418.1-fermentation-metagenome-genome-assembly--contig:-NODE-2418-length-23098-cov-21.320575_pt1 | contig 23098 bp, 18 predicted proteins | sample MGYA00245777_ERZ724023 | MGnify/ENA primary metagenome ERZ724023 (study PRJEB28704, sample SAMN03018312) | fermentation metagenome | biome: anthropogenic terrestrial biome; feature: soil...
ACAAAAATAAGCGTTTATGCTTAACTCTGTGTCCCGGCTAAGTTAGTAATTCCAATGTACCTTTGTTTACAAATAAAAAAATCATGCGCTTAACAGGAACATACTTTCCGGCGTTCGTCTTCCGACTCCCTGGTGGGTTTTCTCCTTGTTGTAATGATTCATAAACCCCCTGATCCCTTTCCAAAGAGTGGTACCGTTTTCCGCCGGGAACGGATAAACATGATCTTGTTTCAATGTCCTCCAAAACCGTTCGATATAGATGTTGTCCGTTGCTCTGCCACGGCCATCCATGCTGATGCTGATTCCAAGTTCATTAAGCTTGTTTACCCATGCTGGGCTGGTAAACTGACTTCCCTGATCTGAGTTGATGATCTCAGGCACACCATGCTCTTGCATTGCTGCCTCAAGTACTTCAAGCACGTTTTCTCCATGCAGGCTGTTATGAAGGCCCCAGCCAACAATAAAACGACTGTACACGTCTATGATTGACGTTAAATACATGAAGCCCTTGTCCATGGGTATATACGTTATGTCAATCTCCCAGACCTGGTTTGGGTGGTCAATATTGAGATTACGAAGCAGATATGGATAAATATACCAGGCCAGTCCCAACTTACTCAAATTCCGCTTTGGATATTGAGCTATTATTCGGGCCTTACGCATGAGTCGACTCACTCGCTTGTGATTCACTATAAAACCCAGTGCAAACAGGTAGTCTTGCATTTGCAGAACTCCGTAAGTAGGATGATCATGATGGTACTTATCCATTTTCTTCATAATCTCAAGATTCTCATCACTTTCTCCTTTTGGCAAATAGTAAATACCGGATTTGCTGATTTCCAGCAGATCACATTGGCTCTGTAGGCTTAAACGATCATCTCTCGAAACTAGGTCACGTCGTTCCATTATTCCAAGCCCAACTGCTTCGACTTTTTTGTAACCAGTCTCGCTGCATCTCCAGTTCTCCTATTTTCGCATATAGCTCCTGTCGCTCTTTCTCAAAGTCAGCTTCACTCTTGGGGCCATGCTTCGAGAATAACTCTTCTGAACGTTTCAAAAACACATTTTTCCATGTGGATATCACAGTGGGGTTAATACCATAACGGGCACTTAATTCAGATAGGGTCTCCCGTTCTTTGATGGCTGCTAATGCAGCCTCTCCCTTGAAGGCCGCTGAATGTTTTCTTCTTGACTTGTTCATAACACAAATATAAGCTTTTTTATTTGCTTAGATAGTGGTACAAATTACGGGGTATATTATAAATTTTATTATTTACTCTTAATTATAAATCCTCTTAAAAAAAATTTTTCACTTTTAGTTAAGCCAAATATTATTGCAAAAATAGCAGTACTAATAAAAGATGTTGATAGAACTAAAAGTAAACGAAATAAAATATTAAAAAAGTAGCTATGTATAATAAAAACAATAGTTGAAGTTAAAACAGTAACTAGAATAGCTGGTAAAATAAAAGAGTAGATGTATTCATTATAACTAAATGGTTTGTAGTATTTTTTTAAACAAATCAATCTAGTTATATGAGATAAAATTGCTGCTATAATCATAGTAATAAAAGTAGTATGTGCAGGATAGCCAATTTTAAACAAAACATAAGTAGCTGGAACACATAAAAACGTGAATATTTCAACTTTTGTGTGATATTCTTTTACATGACCTGTGGCTTGGATTATTATTGAAATTGGATTGTTCAATGACATAATAAACATGTATATTATAATTAACCTTGAGAATAAAACTGTTTGAAAGTCATCAATATTAAGCCACAATTTTAAAATAATTTCCATCTCAAACATCAGTGGAACACATATCATCAATAATAAATAATATATGAATTTATTGCTTAAATTAAATATTTTATTCAAAAAAATATAATCTCCCTCTGAGTACGATTTAACCATAGGTGGTCTTAGAGGTAACAAAACATTTGATGTAAAAGAATTTAATGCAGAATTAATTTGTAAAGCAATCGCTCTGGAAGTGTTTACCAATGGACCAAAGAATAGATTCACAAGAATTGTATTAACCTGATTCATACCAACACTAGCGACTGAACCATATAAAGACCATCCTGAAAATGAAAGTAACTCTTTATATAGTTTTATTTCACGATATAAAACATAATGGCAATAAAGATACTTATGTCGTGTAAAAAAAAAATAAGCTAATAATACCAATAAAGGAATAATAAAGAGAGAACCACTATATACAATTAATTTATCAAATGGGATAATGAATAATAAAGTTGCAGATGTTAATTTCAGAATCCATTCGCATATATTAATTATTGCATATATTTGAACGTCCTCATGTGAAATTATTGCTGATAAAAATGGCACTTGTAGTATTGAAAATATAAATGAAAATATTGAAAATTGATAAACATAATTAACGGCAATCATTCTTGTCTCAGGTATAACTAATTGATTATTTACAAACCACAATCCAATTGTTTCACCAACTATTAATACTAAAATTGAAAATATAATATAGATATTGATACTAGCTGAAAATATGTTTTTAAAACGCTCGTTATTATCTTCACCTAATGCCATTGAATAAAACCTCTGTGTACTTGTTGCAAGCACATTACTTAAAAAGCTAAGTGATGTAATAACCCCAGCGACTACATTAAATATACCATAATCCTCAACACCAAGAGCATCTAATACAACCCTTACAATGTACAAGTTGATAATCATTACGACTATCATTCTTATAGTTATAAAGGTTGTATTTTTAGCAATACGCTTAGTTTTAGAAATATTACTCATTCATGAAGGATTATTCATTAAAAAAAATCACCATTATGCCCATGGTATTGCCTAAGTTAAATAAAAAAACATTAAAAATAGTTTTAATCCTACAATTTATAAACATTCTCCCCACCCTCTTTTATCATATTCCTCAAATCAACAATCAGCTTGGCGTGTTGTTGAATAAACTCAACATCAAATGTGGAGTGGTTTGTAGTGAGTACAACAACATCGGCAGAGTTTAGAGTTTCTGCTGTAAGTTCAACAGAGTTGAAGTTATGCCCATGTGGGGTTTTTACCTTATCTATATGTGGATCGTGATACTGTACTTCCCCACCTTTGTGTTTCACAGTATCCATAATCTCAAGTGCGGGCGATTCTCTCTCGTCGTTAATATTTGGTTTATAGGCTACTCCCAAAAAAAGTACTTTACTTCCGTTTACAGCCTTTTTATGACGATTAAGTGCTGTTGATATCTTTATATACATATAATGGGGCATACGCATATTGATATGTCCTGCCGCATGAATCATAGACAAATCGAAGTCGTACTTCTTAGCAATATGCTCCAAATAAAAGGGATCTAATGGAATACAGTGCCCTCCAATACCGGGACCGGGATAGAAAGCCTGAAATCCAAATGGCTTTGTTTTGGCTGCATCTATCACTTCCCAGATATTGATATCCATCTTACCCGAAAGTAAGGCGAGCTCATTGATAAGGCTGATGTTCACTAAACGATAGGTGTTCTCCAGGATCTTTACCATCTCGGCAATACGTGGCGAACTCACCGGGTGAAGTGTATCAATTGCTTTTGAATATATCTTCATCCCAATTTCAAGTCCATCCTCAGAAATCGCACCAATAATCTTGGGTGTATTTTTTGTGTGAAAGTTTACATTACCCGGGTCCACTCTCTCGGGTGAATAGGCAAGCCAAAAATCTATACACTCTTTCAATCCGGACTCCTTCTCGATAATTGGAAGCATCAAATCTTCAGTTGTAGTTGGGTATGTGGTACTCTCTAAACTGATAAAAGTGCCAGGTTTCATATTCTTGCCAATATCATTACAAGCACTTTCGATATAGCTCATATCGGGCTTACGAAACTTATCAAGTGGAGTAGGCACACATATTAATACAGCATCGCACTCCTTTATTCTTGTGAAATCTGTAGTTGCAGTTAAAGTTAAAGTGTCTATAACAACCTCTCTAAGTACAGCATCTCTAATATCGCCAATGTAATTCTCGCCATGGTTAATCATATCAACCTTCTGTGAATTCTTATCGAATCCAATAACATGTACTCCTGCTTCGGCAAAGCCTACGGCTAGAGGCAGACCTACGTAACCAAGGCCTATAACTCCTATTACTTCATTGCCTTGGTTAATTTTATTAATAATCTCTTGTTTATAATTCATCTATTGCAGTATAATTTTATTTGACAAATTCAATAATCCGTTCGTATGCCTGCCCAACCTCACAATGAATGCTGGTTTCTTATAGTGTTTTTAATATAAAACCTATCGCGCCGGAGGTTACATGTTAACGTCCGGGCACACTTCGTGACTACCTGTCACATTGCATGAGAGGCAGCCACAATCTCCAAGCATACTAATTTGCAAAATTACAATAAAAAAACTATATCTCTAACCTTACTGGTTGTGAAAAAGAAAAAAGGACAAGTACTTACTTTTTGCAACTTTGAAAAACCAGGCCTGACTGCTGTGAAAGCGTGTTCTTTGTTTTCTCATATCACACAAAAATAAGCTTTTTATGCTTAACCTTGTGTTCCTGTAAAGTTAGCAATTCCAAACGGGTAGTATTAAACCGTTTTTTATTAAAGCGCCAACATAACCTTAAACAATACTTCGGTAATTTTTTTAAAACAGTTCTTATAGTCCACTGAATATCAATAAATTATGACGCTCTCCGAAGATCTAACATAAATTATTGACTGTCAGTATTATAAATGAAGTTTTAACGAAGCATTACTTAAAGTCAGACTATCTTATATAAACCTAACTATTGTTTATTTTTATTTTGTTAAATCTATAAATTATAACAAATAATTCAAAATATTTTGGTTGTGTTATTTTCTTTCATACATTTGCATGTTCATACATGACGTGTATATGATTAAACATGCGACGAGCATTTTCTAAGATAAAACATTAATATTTAAATAATTATTCAAAATGTAAAATTATGGTACAATGTAACCGATTAAATTCTAAACTAACCTGTCGGCACTATTTAGCTGTCGTTTTTGCTCTTGTTTTTTTTACATTTGGTGGTACCCAATTGTATGCACAAGCTCAGCAGATTCAAGTGAAAGGGAATGTAGTATCAGATGGTGAGCCTGTAATTGGTGCTACTGTTATGGTGAAGGATCTTTTAACTGGTACTGCTACTGATAAAGACGGTAACTTTTCGTTAGAAGCTCCTTCAAATGCTACACTTGTTATTTCATATATCGGGTATGAAACAGTGGAAGAAGCCATTGATGGAAGAAGTTTTATAAGGGTTGAACTTAATGCAGATTCCTTTACACTTGATGATATAGTTGTAGTGGGGTATGGCGTTCAAAGAAAAGTGAACCTGACTGGTGCTGTATCATCAGTTTCTAAAAGAGAATTAGAAGGTAAATTAGTCTCCAATGCTCTGGAAGCATTGCAGGGTACTACACCCGGACTGATAATTCAGCAGGGATCATCAAATCCGGGAAGTTCTCCTTCTATTAATATTCGTGGGTTAAATACAATGAATAATAATGACCCACTAATAATTATTGATGGAATAGAGGGGTCCATGGCTAATCTTAATCCCTCTGATATCGAAAATATATCGATTTTGAAAGATGCGTCTTCTACTGCAATTTATGGATCGCGTGCTTCTAATGGTGTTGTACTTATAACAACAAAAAAAGGTGAAAGAGGCCGAGCCGAATTTAATTATGAATATATGCTTGGATTTCAGAACCCAACTTCTTTACCAAAAATTGCTGATTCGTGGATCTATGCGGAACTTTATAATGAAGCTGCAGTAAATTCGGGCAGGACAACTAAATTTACTGCCGATGATATTGCCGGTTTCAGAAACGGGGGTACTAACGTAAATTGGGTAAGAGAGTTATACAAGACAGACAGTCCTCAAAGTTCACACAATTTATCAATGACCGGTGGCAATGAGCTGTTATCCTATTTTGCCTCATTGGGATACTTAGACCAGAACAGTATGTTCAAAGGTCCCGATTATGGTTATAACCGATACAATGCACGTTTAAATGTGAGTCATAAGGCTACTAAAGATTTAACGCTCTATTTGACATCTCAGTTTGCCAGAAATGATATTAAGGAGCATGCATATTGGACTGAATGGATTATTGAACAGGCAAACCGTATGCCTCCTATTTACCCGATAATGAAGGAGGATGGGAGTTATAATTATCCAAGCGGCAGTAATTCCAATGGTTTACAGCGACTTATGGATGGTGGATATCGCAGTAATGCTAATGATGAATTATTGGGAACTTTACGTGCCGAATGGGATATTTTTACTGGTTTTAAACTTACCGGTAGTGTTGGAGGACGTATCTGGAATAATAATATGCGTGAGAAGAGAATTGCATTTGAGGGTACAGGTGATGCAGAAAATAAATTAACTGCACAGTTTTACCGTTCAAAAAACATTACTACAAACCTGATGGCATCATATAATACTCAAATTGGAAAACATGCCTTAGAAGGATTAGCCGGTTTTGCTTATGAAGGATTTAATGATTTTCAGTTTGCTACCAGCAGAATTACAGAAGATTCTAAGTTTGATGTTTTTGTTGGTGAACAATCGGGTGATAATATAAGAAACTCAGGCTCTGCCGGAGATTGGTCGATATACTCAGGATTTGCAAGAGCAACCTATAACTATGATCAAAAATATTTATTGGAATTTAATATAAGAAACGACTACTCCTCTTATTTTGCCAAAGGTAACCGATCGGGACTATTCCCTTCATTTTCTGCTGGATGGCGTATTTCTGAAGAGGATTTCTGGAACGATGTAACTGCTTATGTGCCGTCATTAAAATTAAGAGGTTCGTGGGGGTTGGTAGGTAACAACAGGATTGGAGCTTATCAGTATATGAGAACTGTCTCTACAACAAGCAGCATTAGTTTTGGAGATAATCTGGTTGAGACTGCCTATTTTTCATCTGCTAACCCTGATATTAAGTGGGAAACTACCAGAATGGCTAATATAGGTGTTGATCTTGGTCTGCTTAACAACAATTTAAACATCACATTTGACCTGTTTAATAATCGTACTAAAAATATTCTGGTAAATCTGCCTGTTCCCGGGTTGTTCGGTTTTGGTGCACCGATACAAAATGCGAGCGTGGTTGAAACAAAAGGTTGGGAGATGTCGCTGAACTACAGGTTGATGACAGGTAATGTCGTTCACAATATTTCAGGAAATATTTCAGATAGCTTTAATGAAGTAATAGATAACAGAGGTACTGAAATTATTGGAGGATATGATGTTCAAACAATAATCAAAGAGGGATATCCTCTATTCTCATATTATGCTTATCGCTCTGATGGATTCTTCAAAAATGAAGAAGAGGTGGCAAAAGGGCCTCATTTGGAAGGAATCACTCCTAAACCGGGAGATATCAGATACCTTGATAAAAATGGTGATGGAATAATCAATCCGGATAACGATAGATTTATTGTTGGGAATGATTTTCCAAGATATACATTTGGATTTTCATACGGACTTGAATTCAAAAACTTCTACTTCTCTATGTTATGGCAAGGGGTTGGAAAAAGAAGCAAATGGATGAGAGGTGAGTCTGTAGAAGCATTTCACAATAATAATGAAGGTCCCTTACATGATTTTCATATTGATCGCTGGACACCCACAAATCTTGATGCAACTTATCCCAGACTTACAATGGGAAGTGAATCTGCCAATAATGCTGCCAAATCAGATTTCTGGATTCAGGATGCAAGCTACTTACGTTTGAAGAATGCACAGATTGGATATGTTGTTCCACAAAAGTTGGTGAATAATATCGGGATTCAAAATATAAGATTATTTGTAAGTGCACAAAATCCATTAACATTTACCAAAATGAAAGGAGGATGGGACCCCGAGTATACTGCAGACGGTAGCGGACGTGCTTATCCTGTCTCTTCAACATACTCTTTTGGTTTAAATATTAATTTTTAAAAAGAATCAATATGAAAACAATTATAAGATCTTTATTTATATTTTCTGTATTAATGTCTGGTGCTGTTTCGTGCATCGAATTAGACACAGTTCCATATGATAGGGAATCAGATTTAACTTTCTGGGATGAGGATGAAGATGCGGCACTTAAAGCTCTTAATACATGTTACACATATTTAGCCGGCATTGAGGAGCTTCTTTATAGTGAAGCTATGACCGACAATGCTTATACAAAGCAACCAAACGATGCAACTCAGAATATTGGTAATGGCTCATATTCTACAGCAGATCCGTACGTAAAGTCGGTATGGGATAGCCGGTATACAGGTATACGTATGTGTAACCAGTTATTAGAGAATATTGATCGTGTGCCAAATTTAGAACCTGCATTAAAAAACCGCTATATTGGTGAGGTTAAAACAATTCGCGCATACCATTACTATGAGTTATATACTAAGTTTGGTGATATTCCTTATGCAACATCTGTACTTTCAATTGAAGAGAGTATGACCATTGAAAGGAGTGATAAGGCAACTGTTGTTAATAACATACTTAATGACCTTGATGAGGTTATTTCAGGAAAATATCTTCCAGAGTCTTATGACGCAAACAATAAAGGTCGCATAACTCATTGGGCAGCTATGGCATTAAAGGCAAAAATCCATCTTTTTGAAGGTAATTGGACAGAGGTAAGAAATATAACTTCTGTAATAATTAATGAAGGTGGTTTTACACTATTTGGAAGTTATTCGGGACTGTTTGAAATTGCCAATGAGTATAATCAGGAAGTGATTATGGATGCACAATACAGACCATCTAGTCGCGAACACCATATTATGTATGAGTTTTTACCCCCATCCATGGGAGGATATTCTCAGTTATCACCATTGCAGTCGTTAGTTGATAGTTATATCATGCTTGATGGAAAAGCTATTGATGAATCTGATTTATATGATGAAAATAATCCTTATGAGAACAGAGATCCCCGCATGCAGGCAACTATTATGTATACAGGTAATTCATATGTATTGGCAGATGGATCGGAGGTTGTTATTAATGCAGATCCGGGACAAGGAAGAGATGGGTATGGTGTTTCATCGGATGTAACTGCTACAGGGTATTATATCAAAAAATATTGGGATAACACTTATAGGGCATCACTTTATTCCGGACTAAACCCAATTATTATCCGCTATGCAGATATATTGCTGATGCATGCGGAGGCAGTTGCTGAACTGGGTAATTTTAACGGTTCAACGTGGAATATGACTATAAAACCGATACGTCAGAGAGCAGGTTTTACAAATTCATCAGCTGTAGAATATCCATTAGCTGTTTCACAAGAGGAGTTGATTGAGATAATCAGAAATGAACGCCGTTCAGAGTTAGCACTTGAAGGTCACAGACATAAAGATATTTTCAGATGGAGAATTGCAGATGAGGTTTTAAATGGATGGAGCCATGGCTTTAAGACAGGTGAGTCTGTGGGCACGGATAATGGTTATGTTCGTATTGAAAACAGGAAATTTGATGCAAACAAGCATTACTTATGGCCTATACCTCAGGCTGAGCGAGATCTAAACCGAAATTTGAGCCAAAACCCTAATTGGTAAAATTGATAACACTTTAAAAGTATAGAAAATGAAAAAAATATTATCAATATTTATTGTTGCATTGACATTTATATGTTGCCAGGAAAAATATGAGCTGAATACAGACTTCTCTGTTCCTGCTGAACTGAGCTCGCCTTCTGCCGTTACGCTGGATGTAACATCAAATGTTCCTGTGTTATTATCCTGGAGCGGTGGTGAGGCTGCCGATGGTGGTGTGGTGTTGTATGAGGTATTGTTTGACAAAGCAGGAGGGGATTTTTCTAATCCTCTTGCAAGAATGAAAAGTAATCTTGGTGCACTTCCAAACTTATCTGTTAGTCAGGCTGTTTTAAATACGATAGCAAGAAATGCAGGTATAATGCCTGAAGAGGTTGGAACAATAATATGGACAGTGACTGCCTCAAAGGGTGGTGTTGTTAAAACTACTGATAAGTATGCCTCCATTGAGGTTACCAGAGGCGAAGGTATAGATAACATACCTACAAGCCTATATCTTTTTGGTTCAGCAACAGAGAATGGTGGTCAGGCCGGAATTCCTTTCCGTCAGGTTGAAGAGGATGTTTTCCAGATATATACAACTCTGTCTGAAGGTGATATGATTTTTAAATCAGCTGAATCAGGAGATTCTTTCAGCTACTATATCGATGATACCTCAAAATTAAAAGAGGGTACTGTTAATATGGCTGCTCCGGCATCGGATCAGGTGGTTCGACTGACGGTCGATTTTGGCACAATGTCTATGAAAACCGATGTTGTTGGCAATTCGGTAAGATGTATCTGGGGTGCTACGTTTAACAACATTGCTGTTTTGGACTATGTTGGTGATGGTAAGTTTGTTGGTGAAGGTGATATAATCTTTATTGATCAGTCGCGTCCCGAAACAAATCCTCCAGGCTGGCTGGGCTGGACAGAAGAGAGATACTACTTTATTGCTGTTGTAAACGGACAGGAGGTGTGCTGGGGAAGACATGACAATGTAAGCCCGGAACGCCCCGTAGGCGGTGAACCTGCCTCATTCTATTCACTGTATGAGTTCCCATGGAGTCAGTGGGATCACCTCTGGAAAATGAAGGGTAGTCTGGATTACACACATGCAACTATCACAATTGATACAAATGCAAATGGTTTGAAGATACATACATTTACTAATGTAACTTCAATAAAATAAACAGGTTATATAATGAAAAAATTACTGTTTCCTTTAATATTCATCACCTTGATGCTAATATCATGCTCGGGTGATGATATTGAAGATTATATACCGCCGGAGCCTATACCGCCTGAAGAGCCGGTGGAGCCGGTGGCATATCACACAAAAGCCAAGGAGTTGTTTGATTTGATCAATCAGTTTTATGGCATTAGAAGTGGTGCAGCAGCCGGTCTGTATAACGAGAATTATCCAAAGAAGAGTGGTGACAACATTGCATCTTATCTGTGGCCGTATGACGGACTGGTTTCGGGTGCGGCACTGCTTCACGAGTTGAGTTATGATGTGAAATACACAGACTTGGTTGACAATTTTGATCTCTATTATAGACCCTCTGCCGGTAACGTGAATATTGGAGGTTATGGCTCTTCTACAAACGGAACAACAGGAGGCGGAACGCGGTTTTATGATGATAATTCAATTGTAGGAATCAGCTTGGTAGAGGCATATAAACTTACTGATAATAGTAACTATCTTGCCAAAGCAAAGCAGATTGTACAGTTTTTGAAATCGGGCGAAGATAATATTCACGGGGGTGGATTATGGTGGAATGAGAGTGAGAAGAATATCTCAGGAAATGAAAACTCAAACAAGCCAACATGCTCCAACGGGTATGCAACACTCTTTTTACTTGAGTATTACACTGTTTGTGATCAGAGTGAGAAGTCGGATGTTCTTGCTTTTGCCAAGCGTCTCTACACCTGGGTTTACAATAATCTTCGCGACCCTGCAGATGGTTGTTATTGGAACGATGTACAGGTTTCAGGAGTAGTAAATAAAACGAAATGGACCTACAACACGGGGGTGATGATCTCTAACGGAATCCGTTTGAGTGAAATTTTAAATGATCAGAAATATCTTAATGAAGCGATAGAATCGGCACAGGGTGCATACAGTTATTTTGTACGTCCTGCGGGTAATCTGGCTCTGGCATACCCCAATCATGATCCATGGTTTACCACGAAACTGATTCGCTCATTTGTTGATATTGAACCATATTACCCGAGTGCTGCTAACTATATCAAGACATTTATAAATTTTCTTGATTATGGTTATACCCACGCGAGGTTCAGTAATGGTCTGTTTTACGAGGACTGGACAGGTTCTGATCCCAAGAGAGCAGAGCAGTTATTAATGCAGGCTGCTGTGCTTGAATCATTAGGGGTTGTTGCCCTGTATAAAGGTGAGTCGGCAAACGCCAAATAGAATATCATTGTATAAAACATAATGAAGAAGCTTAATTTACTAGTCGCAATTATGGTGGTGACGGCCTTTAGTTCTGAACTAAAGGGCCACACCACTTATAAAGAAAAAGCAGTTGAGATGTTTCAGCTTGTTTGGGACCTCTATCGGGTACCGCAATATGGTTTGTTTGCCGAATATTATCCAAGTGAACATAAACCAAATCTGACCTATTTTAATGACTCAGACAAGCAGGCTCAGGAGGTCTCCTATTTATGGCCGATGAGCGGTATCTTCTCGTCAGCTGTACTCATGGGTTCAATGGATCCTGAGAAGTATGGGGTCTATATCGACTCGATGGTTGTGGCCATGGAGGAGTATTACGATACCAGCCGGGTCCCTTTCGGCTACCAGGCTTACCCGGTTAGATTTGAGAAGGTGGACAGATATTATGATGATAACGGACTTGTTGGGATTGATTATATCGATTCTTATATGGTTACCAAAAATCCTCACTATCTGGAGAAGGCAAAGCAGGTGATGTCCTTTATTCTCAGCGGATGGAATGATAGGTTTGAAGGGGCAGTGCCATGGCTCGAAGGAGTAGATGACCAGAAACCGGCATGCTCAAATGGCAAGGCTCTGGTATTGGCCCTGAAGCTGTATGAGGCGACAGGTGACAGATATTATCTTGATCTCGGGAAACATTTTTATGACTGGATGGACAGGTATCTAAAAGATCCTGTAAGAGGGGTAGTGTGGAATTCCCTGAGTACCGTTACTGGTGAGGTTGTTCCCGATCTCTATACTTACAATACCGGTACACTATTACAGGCTGCAGTTGCATTGTACAAATTAACAGGTGATAAGGATTACCTGAACGATGCCGAGTTTTTAGCCGAAGGGAGTTATAATGTTTTCTTTAAATTCACTGATGAAGGAATCCCTTATATAAGCGATCTGCCATGGTTTAACCTGGTATTGTTTAGAGGATATCATGATCTGTATGATGTGACAAAAAACTCCAAATATGTTGATACAATGATAAAAGGGTTGGATTTTGCATTGGAGAATGCAGTCGATCAGGCAGGGTTGGTATATCACGACTGGACAGGGCGGACGAATGAATATAACAAGCCTAAGTGGTTGCTGGATTCATCATGTATCCCGGAGTTTTTGATTAGAGCGGCAATGATTAGGGGGGAAATAGTAAAATAGCGTTATTCTTTAAAGTATTGTTGAATTTGTAATAAAGAATTGCTAATGAAACCCAATGAGTCTTTTAGAGTCTAAAGAGTCTAATGGTTCAATTTCATTAAAATCGTTATTTGATGGTAATTTAGACATATCATCTACATCCTCTTTGAGTATTGATGATCTTTCATTTGCAATTTGCAGAGGTGAGTGGCCGGCTTCAGTGTCTATGCCTAAAGAGATTGCATTAGATACATCAGTAAATTATGTTGAAGCTGACCCAACTATAGCCGCAGCGGTTTTGGGTACTAATCCTGTTGGTATCCTGAAAGATTTCAATACTTTTGGCTTTTTATTTGAGTCGCTATGCACCCGTGATTTGAGAATTTATTCTGAAGCTAATGGTGGTAGCGAATTTTATTATCGTGACAGGTATGATTTTGAAGCAAATATAATAGTTTCTCTGCGAGATGGCAGATGGGTAGCAGTAGAAGTGAAGTTGGGACAGAAGCAAATTGAAGAAGCAGCCGAAAACTTATAAAACTAAAAGAGAAAGTAAATACAGACAAAATGGGTTATCCATCATTCCTGATGGTACTTACAGGTGGTGAGTTTGCATACAGACGATCGGATGGTGTACTTGTTGTACCCATTGGCTGCCTTAAAGATTGAGGATTACAATTTATTATTGTTATTATGATTATGATTATTTGTAATATTCCTGACGGACTCAATCTTATAGGTGAAAGAATCAGCCCTGTACCATCCGATATTATATTCAATTGGTAGTCCATTCTTATCACTCACCGCCCTCTTGCGAATCAGGATAGGATCTCCTGTTTCAATTTCGAGCTTCGATGCTATAAAATCATTTGCAGGTGCGGCACTAATTTCCTCTTTAGAGGTTTTTACTATTATATCATAATCATTTCTTAAGATCTCATAGAGAGGTCTGTTAAAGTTTTCCGATCCATTCAATGGTATCTTTGGATTAAATTCAGATGAAAAATATACAAATGGGAAATTTGTCTTTCCTCTGAGTCTTTCAATTTTTAATATTCTGGTATTTTCTGATATTGAAAAAAAATCTCTTGCCTCTTTGCTGGGTGTCTGCTTACTAATATGCAGTTCGAAATTTTCAATTTCTAAACCTAATAATTCCATCTCTTGCGAAAAACTCAACCAGTTGGTTGCTTCACTTGCAATGTTTTTTTCAGCTACCTGAGTACCGATTCCTCTTTTACGAATCAGAAGCCCTTCGCTCACAAGAGTATTAATAGCCTGTCTTAAGGTATTTCGAGACATTTTTAATTGTTCAGACAATTCAATCTCATTAGGAAGCATCTTCCCCTCTTTATATTCATCCTGTTCGATTAGGTCTCGTAAGTATAACTCTGCTTGTTTATGTAAAGGTAACTTTTGTTTCATCTTCTTTTTTTTGTCAAATGTATAAATTATAACAAAAACTTCAAAATTGTTTGGTTGTATTTACATTCTTTTTTACATTTGCATGTTCATACATATAATGACAATGATTAAACATATGCAAAATTACAAAAGTAACTACGACAAATTACCTGCCACAAACATTAAGGATGGTGTGCTTATAAGTGGTTGGAACAATATATTGGATGAGTTGATCTCTAAAGCTGACAATAATATTATTTGCATTGAAAGCTATCATGGTGTTTACAAAGATGAGCTTTTCAATTTCTTTAAGAAAATACCACATGTTCTTTTCATAGACTCAAGTGATTATTTCAGGCCGGAGAATGAGGTTATGGAGATGACACAAAATTTTATGAAGGATGATGAGTTATTTGGGTATCTCAGTAATCTTAAAATGGAAGATTATCTTGATGATGCACGAGTGGAAAAGATTAGAGAACAGATTGCATCTTCAGAAAAAACAGGTAATATTATTGTTCTCGGTTATGGTAGTACTTTAGTAGCTGACCCTGACATCTTAATTTATGCTGATATGCCACGTTGGGAAATTCAGCAAAGAATGAGAAAGAGTGAGATAACAGGGTTGGGTGTGGATAATCATAAAGAACCTTTTTCAATACAATTCAAAAGAGGATATTTTAATGACTGGCCTGTTTTAGACAATCATAAAAAGAAATTATTCAGCAAGGTTGATTATTGGCTTGATACAGTTAAAGATAAGCCTAAATTAATTGATCGTGAAACATTTAATAAAGGAATAGAGAAAACAGCAAACTCTCCTTTTAGAGTGGTTCCATTTTTTGATCCTGCACCATGGGGTGGTCAGTGGATGAAAGAGGTGTGCGATTTAGACAAATCGGTCAGCAACTATGGATGGTGCTTTGATTGTGTGCCGGAAGAGAATAGTTTACTCTTTGATATTCAGGGTGAACTATTTGAGATGCCTTCAATAAATCTTATATTCCTTAAAACAAGAGAGATATTAGGTGATCCTGTAGAGTCGAGATTTGGCGATAGTTTCCCGATAAGATTTGACCTGCTTGATACTATGGGAGGGGGTAATTTAAGTCTTCAGGTGCATCCCACAATTCAGTATGCAAGAGATAACTTCGGTTTGCCATACACACAGGATGAGAGCTATTATGTGGTAGATGCCAAGGATGATGCTCTGGTATATTTAGGTTTAAAGAATGGAATTGACAGAGATGAGATGATTGCAGATCTGGAAAAGGCAAATAGTAACCAGGGTGTAATCTTTGAAGAGAAAAAGTATATAAATATATTATCGGCTAAAAAGCATGACCATTTTTTGATACCGGCAGGAACAATTCATTGTTCGGGCGATAATTCTGTGGTTCTTGAAATTAGTGCTACCCCCAATCTGTTTACATTTAAACTATGGGATTGGAACAGACTGGGGTTAGATGGAAAACCACGTCCCATTAACCTGAATCGCGGGAAAAAGGTAATCAGATGGGAGAGAGATGCAGATTTTGCGAAAAAAGAACTGGTGAATCAATTTGTTGAGACAGGAAGAGGTGATGGCTGGATTGAAGAGCGGACCGGTCTTCACAAAAACGAGTTTATTGAGACACGAAGACAAACTTTTACTAAACAGGTGAGACATACTACAGGAGATTCTGTTAATGTGTTAACTTTGCTGGAAGGTAAAGAGATTATTGTAGAGAGTCCGACTAACGCCTTTGAACCATTTATCGTTCATTATGCTGAGGCGTTTATAGTGCCTGCTCATATTAAAGAGTATACTATAACTCCTCATGGAGAGTCGGAAGGCAAAGAGTGTATAACCATTAAAGCAAGTGTACGTTTTTAATATGAATCAGAATAGAACAAAAAAGGGGTGGACTCCGGTGATAGCCGTTTTTTTCGGTTTTTTCATTATGGGTTTTGTTGATGTTGTGGGAATAGCAACAAATTACGTTAAAATAGATTTTAATCTATCTAACTCATTAGCAAATACTCTGCCAATGATTGTTTTCCTTTGGTTTGCTCTTTTTTCGATTCCGGCCGGCATTCTGATGGGTAAGGTAGGCAGAAAGAAAACTGTTTTGATTTCTCTCTCTATTACAACATTTGCAATGGTTATTCCTTTTATCATTTATAGTTTTGCATGGGTGCTGGTGGCTTTTGCTTTACTGGGTATTAGTAATACTATTCTTCAGGTGTCGCTTAACCCATTGGTAGCATCTATGTTTAATAATGACAAAACTGCAAGTGTTTTAACTACGGGGCAGTTTATTAAATCGGTCTCTTCTTTATTGGGACCAATTATAGTTGGCTTTACAGCTCTCTATTTTGCAAACTGGAGATTTACTTTCCTGATATTCGCGGTAATTTCTCTTTTGTCAGTTCTGCTTCTTAGTTTTTCGAAGATCGATGAAACTGGATACACTAACCGGCAGAGCTCTTTTAGAAGTGTTATTAGTCTGTTGAAAAACAGATATATACTGTATAGTTTTCTGGGTATAGTTTTAATTGTGGGTCTGGATGTGGGTATTAACACATCCGCGCCCCAGTTATTAATGAGCAGAGCCGATTTAGAAATTAGCAGGGCGGGACTGGGCAGCAGTGTCTATTTTATAGCTAAAACAATAGGAACTTTTTTAGGAGCATTTCTACTTTTAAAAACCCGGCCTCTCAGGTTCTTGAGAGTGTCTCTGCTTATAGCGACGCTTTCATTTATTCCATTAATTTTTGGTAGTAACTTGTGGGCAATTTTGATAGCCATTTTTGTGATAGGCCTTTCATGTGCAAATGTTTTTTCTATTCTTTTCTCACTTGCTCTGAATAAACTGACCGATCGCTCAAATGAGATTTCTGCTCTCATGATAATGGGAGTATCAGGAGGAGCTGTTATTTTACCATTGCAGGGAGTTGTGAACGATGCATTTGGACTGATTGCTTCGCTTTTGGTGCTTCTTTCCTGTTTAATTCTAAACTTACTTTTCACTCAAAAACTGAAAGAAAATGCCTGATAATAAACAGAATGCAATATTAACACTGGATGCAGGAGGAACAAGCTTTGTTTTTTCTGCAATAGTAGATAACAAAGAGGCAGTAGAGCCAATATGCTCTGAAGCCTTCCCAGCAGATATCAAGAAGTGTCTGGACTCCATGGTTGTCTCCTTTAAGAAAGTTATAGATAGGCTGAACAGCTATCCTTCAGCAATAAGTTTTGCATTTCCCGGTCCGGCCGATTATGAAAATGGTGTTATCGGAGACCTTCCAAATTTTCCTGCATTCAGGGGTGGTGTAGCGTTAGGTCCATATTTAGAAGAAAAATTCAATATACCGGTATTCATTAATAATGATGGCAATCTCTTCGCTTACGGAGAAGCAATTGCCGGTGCATTGCCCGAATTAAACAGTGAACTGACCGTAAAAGGGAATCCAAAGCAGTATAAAAACTTACTTGCTGTGACTCTTGGCACAGGTTTTGGCGGAGGTGTAGTAATTGACGGGAAATTATTGAGGGGTGATAATGGTTGCGGTGGCGATGTGTGGTTGTCTGCAAATAAACTTGATAATTTTCTTCTGGCTGAAGAGGGGGTAAGTATTCGTGCGGTTAAACGAGTGTATCGTGAGATTTCGGGAGATGATACAGAATATACTCCTAAAGATATTTTTGAGATAGCCGAGGGTGAAAGAGAGGGTGATAGGGATGCAGCTATTGTAAGTTTCGAAAGACTTGGCGAGGTTGCAGGATTTGCAATTTCTGAGTCACTTAATATTGTAGATGGAATTGTTGTTGTAGGAGGAGGCATTTCAAAGGCATCCAAATATATTCTGCCTTCTATGATCAGGGAGATGAACAGTGTAAGGAAGAACACAGCAGGAGATATATTTCCCCGCATGCAAATGAAAGCTTATAATCTGGAAGATGAAAAAGAGAGGTTGCTTTTTATGAAAGATGATTCAAAAACAGTAACTATTCCAGAGAGTAATAAAACAGTTGTATATCACCAAACAAAAAAGGTTGGTGTGATGACAACTAGACTGGGTACAAGTAAAGCTATTGCAATTGGTGCATATAACTTTGCAAAAAATCAGCTAAATATAAACTCTGCAGAAAATCGTTAATACGAAATGAACGTTTTTCCAATATTTTAGAATATTCTTATGACGATTGGACTGTGGTTCTGGGAAACCAGCAATCGCCACATTTTGCTTTTGGTTTAACTGGGCAAGCCGACCATGGCTGACTCAGAAATGGAGCCGTTCTATAATTGATAATTTTTATGGAACCAGATTAGCGAATGCTTACCTAGGTTATGAAGATCAGGGTCAGTTGAGCTCCTGGTTTGTTATGGCTGCAATTGGCCTTTTTCAAACAGATGGTGGTGGAAGTGCGAATCCAATATATGAGATTGCAAGTCCTCTTTATGAAAAGATTACAATTGATTTAGGAGAGCGTTATGAGCGTGGCAAAGAGTTTGTAATTGATGCTCGTGGTGTATCGAGAGTAAACAAATACATTCAGAGTGCCACGTTAAATGACACTTCTCTTGAAACATTCTGGTTACTTGCTTCTGAGCTGCTTAAAGGTGGTGAACATATTTTAGAAATGGGCCCCGAAAGAAATACTGACTGGGGAATAGGAGTTTATGAAAGATGATATGAATAATATAACTGACTTTGTTTATAAAGTCATATGAGTTAATACGAATAAAATTACAATTAAATAAGACTGATTTATGAGAGCTATATCGATACTAACATTAAGTATATTAATAATTTTAACCTCCTGTTCCACTTCTAATAGTCCGTTTAAAAGCCCTTCTGATAACTCTTCAAAAAGTCCGTCGGAGTGGGTGGACCCAATGATTGGTACAGCTCATTCACGGTGGTTCTTTTTCACACCAGCTGCTATACCGTTTGGTATGGCTAAACCCGCACCATCAACCGATGGACATTTAGGAAATGCGGACGGCTGGCAAGCAGTTGGTTATGACTACAGGCATACATCCATAGAGGGATTTGCAAATTTCCACGAGTTTCAAGTGGGTGGGGTTGTTCTTATGCCTACTGTAGGTGAATTAAAGACAGTTCCCGGTGATCTGGATAATGTGGAAAGCGGATATCGTTCTAACTTCAATAAAGAGGATGAGATTGCAACACCCGGCTATTATTCAGTTTTACTGAAGGATTATGGTGTTAAAGCAGAGCTTACATCAACAGAACGAGTTGCGTTTCACAGATATACATTCCCTGAATCAGAACAGTCAAATATCATTTTTGATATTGGCAATCAGCAGGGTGAAAGTGGTCCCGTAAAAGATGCACAGGTAACATATACTGAAGATGGGCGAATAGAAGGTTTTGTTACTACATTTCCTGCTTACATAAAAAAATATCAGGAAGATGCCGATCTGACAATGTATTTCAGTGCTGTTCCGGACGTGAAGCCTGATGCATGGGGAACTTTCATAAAAGGTGATGTTAAACCGGGTTCACGTAACGAAGAGGGCATTGGAGCCGGTCTCTATTTAATATATAAAACAGAGGAGGGTAGTAGTATCAATATTAAAGTAGGCCTCTCCTATACATCGGTAGAGAATGCACGACTTAACCTTGAAAGTGAAGCTAAAGAGATCTCTTTTGATAAAGCAAGGGAGAATGCTGTATCAATGTGGAACGGCTATTTAGGGAGAATTAAAGTAGAAGGCGGAACAGATGAAGATATCACTAAATTTTACACGGGACTTTATCATGCACTGCTTGGCAGGGGTGTAGCGAGTGATATAAATGGAGCTTATCCGAAAAATGATGGAGGAGTAGGACAGATTCCTCTTGATGACCATGGAGTACCTCTGTTTAAGCACTACAATACAGATGCTATTTGGGGAGCATTTTGGAATTTAACACAGTTATGGAGTCTGGCTTATCCGGAATATTATGCCGACTGGATACAGAGTCAACTGCTTGTATATAAAGATGCCGGTTGGCTGGGTGATGGAATTGCTAACAGCAGGTATGTTTCGGGTGTTGGAACAAATTTTGTGAGTCTTGCCATTGCAGCTGCGTATAACGTAGGGATAAGGAATTTTGATGTTGAAACAGGATATGAGGCAGCTTTAAAAAATGAAATATCCGGTGATAACAGGCCGGAAGGAGCAGGTAAATTGGATGTTGGACTTTTTGTTAAGTATGGCTATTCTCCCTATAGCGAGAATTATCATATGCAAAGTACACCCCAGGGATCGGGATTCTCTGCTTCGCACACTATGGAGTATGCTTTTAGTAGTTTTGCGGTTGCGCAATTTGCTAAGCACTTGGGTAAGACTGATGATTACAATAAGTTAATGGAATTATCTAACGGCTGGAAACATCTTTTTGATTCTGAAACAAAACTTATTCGTCCAAAGGATGAAGATGGCAAGTTTTTAGAGGATTTTGATTCTCTTGCTCCCTGGATTGGTTTTCAGGAAGGGAATGCAGTTCAGTATACCTATTATGTACCTCATCAAATTGATGAATTAATTTCACTTGTGGGTGTGGATGAGTTTAATGAGAGACTTGATCAATCATTTGAGATTTCCAGCGAGAATATATTTGGCGGTGGTGAAACGATTGATGCTTTCGCGGGACTGCATACTATGTATAATCATGGGAATCAGCCTAACCTGCATATTCCGTGGTTGTTTAATTTTTCAGAAAAGCCATGGCTGTCTCAAAAATGGGTAAGAGCAATTTGTGATGAGTTTTATGGCACTGAAGGTATTCACGGTTATGGATTTGGTCAGGACGAAGACCAGGGTCAGCTGGGTGCATGGTATGTAATGGCAGCACTGGGTCTGTTTGATGTGAAGGGGTTAACAGAAATTGATCCTTCATTCCAGATTGGCAGCCCGTTGTTTGATAAAATTACAATTGAGCTTAACAAAGATTACTATAAGGGCGATTCGTTTGTGATTGAGACTCAGGATAATAGTAAAGATAATATCTATATTGAGTCAATAAACCTTAACGGAGAAGAATATAATAGTGTGCATTTAGATTATGCTAAGGTTGTTAATGGGGGTAAAATGATAATTACATTGAGTAATAAGCCAAATTATAATATTACAGAATGAATGGTGAGAGATACACAATTATATTTAAAAGCATATAATAGCGATAATTTATTTCATTTTATATCACTTAATGCTTCGTTAAAACTTCATTTATAATACTGACAGTCAATAATTTATGTTAGGTCTTCGGAAAGCGTCATAATCTATTGATATTCAGCGAAATATAACAACTATTTTAAAAAAATTACCGAAGTATTGATAACTGGTGTCCGTTAAAAAATATTTGCTACAAAGAAGGGGAACCCCTTTCGGTAATTCCCCCAGAAGGTTTACCTTTACAGTTACAACACAAAAAAGGATAACCAACATGGGCAAAGGTACAAATTTTAGCGGACAGCAGCTTGAGCAAACAGGATATGAAGCGTCTTTACATCATGGATTCGACCACGATAACGTTGTTCAAGAACATACTGAAAGGGGTAGGACGAAACCCTGATTATGGAAAGAAGAAGGGTGGCATCAAAGCCCATACCATCATCCGTTGGGAAGATAACCAGTCCTGTTTCATCAGTTATACGGAGGCCGCCAAACATGACCATCTTTTACTAAAGGAGGTAAATCTGCCTGAAGATTCTATCCTGTGCTTTGACAAAGGATATGTGGATTACTCACAGTACGAGGTTTTCACACGCAAGAGAATCTGGTCCGTAACCCGCTTAAAGGATAATGCCCTTTATCAGTCACGCAAGGAGTTCGATATCCCCGATGATGCAGATTCAGGTGTCCTGAAAGATGAACAGATTGAGCTTTCTTACGGTAAAAATAAATCCGAAAAGCATCTTTCCCGACGTATTGCCTATTGGGATTCGACCAATGGGCGACTGTTTGAGTTCATCACCAATAATATGGAACTTCCGGCAGAGGTAATCGCTCAGATTTATAAAAAAAATGGCAGATCGAGCTGTTTTTCAAGCAGCTGAAGCAGAACTTCCCCTTGAAATATTTGCCGGGAGACAATGAGAACGCCATTATCATACAGATCTGGTCCGTTATGCTGGCCAACTTGCTACTGATGATACTCAAAAGCCAGGTTAAGCGAAAATGGGCATTTTCAAACATGGTTTCTGTCATCAGGCAGCACTTGATGAGCTACATCGATGCCAGAAGTTTCTTTGAGAATCCTGAAAAAGCCTGGCAGGAGCTTATTGAAGAGCAAAAGGCTCGTCAAACTGGTATAATAGATCAATATTCGCTCTTTCCTCAATGAGAGGGGGCTTACTTTTAGAAACTCACAAAAAACAGGGCGCAAAGCCCCTGAAATAGCGACTAAAAATTAAAAACCCAGTTTTACCGGACAACAATGTCTTAATATATGTAAACAGCGTAAGAAACGGGCTTCAGCAGTTTTCTTATAAATG
>ENA-UOOK01002419-UOOK01002419.1-fermentation-metagenome-genome-assembly--contig:-NODE-2419-length-23098-cov-11.400469_pt1 | contig 23098 bp, 15 predicted proteins | sample MGYA00245777_ERZ724023 | MGnify/ENA primary metagenome ERZ724023 (study PRJEB28704, sample SAMN03018312) | fermentation metagenome | biome: anthropogenic terrestrial biome; feature: soil...
GGGCCCCCATTGCTTCCCTTGCATGTAACAAGCTCAGATGCATTTTTTATAATCAATTCACTCATTATTGGTCTCCTTTGTCTGACAAGGGGACTGGGGTGTTGTCTCAAATGTCCACCGAGAACCGTCCCCTCCGGTCACCGTCCCCTCCGGTCAAAATTTTTTAAGGTTTTCTCAATTAATTCATCCTTTGCCACAAATGGTATTGTTATGTGGTCTTTACCTTTAAATTTTTTGTTGTATTCGATTGTCGTTTCAATTGAATGTTCATTTCTTGCCCAGCTTCTTCTTGATACTCCAACCATGGCATCCCAAGGAATGGAAGCATTTATTATTTTATCGACTCTTTTGCTTCCGTCAAGGACAAGACCGAACCCTCCGTTAATTGCCTTGCTTATTCCTACTCCCCCGCCGTTGTGAAGAGCAACCAAGGACATACCTCTTGCTGCATTTCCTGCAAAGCAGTGAACTGCCATATCAGCTGTAACATTGCTGCCGTCATATATATTTGATGTTTCCCTGAAAGGGGAATCTGTTCCGCCTGTATCATGATGGTCTCTTCCAAGCATTACAGGGCCGATTTCCCCGTTCCTTACCATGTCATTAAATTTAAGAGCTATATCTCGTCTTCCCAATGCATCCTGATATAATATTCTTGCCTGGGTTCCCACAACCAATTTATTTTTCTCAGCATCTCTTATCCATATATAATTATCTCTGTCTTGACCTCTTCTGTTTGGGTCTATTACTGACATTGCAGCTTGGTCTGTTTTATGCAGGTCTTCAGGTTTTCCGCTTAAACAAACCCACCTGAAGGGTCCGTATCCGTAATCAAAAAGCATAGGGCCCATAATATCCTCCACATAGGATGGGAATATAAATCCTTCACTTGTATCCTCGCCATTCTTGACAATTTCCTTCACTCCTGAATCAAATACAGCCTTCATGAATGCATTTCCGTAATCAAAGAAATATGAACCTCTGTCTACCAGAGTTTTTATTGCTTTAAAATGGTCAGCCAAAGTTTTATCTACCATCTGTGCAAATTTTTCCCTGTCGCTGTTTAATAATTCGGTTCTTTCTTCAAAGGTAAGTCCCTTGGGGCAATAACCTCCGTCATAGGGCACATGACAGGAAGTCTGGTCAGACAACAAATCCACATGAATATTGTTATCCACTGCATATTCTAACAGTTCTACTATATTGCCGTGATATGCAATTGAGATTGTTTGTTTTTTGTAAAGGTACTCCCTTGCGATTTCAAAGGCTTCTTCAAGATTATCGGTTACTGTTGAAACCCAGCCCTGGTTTAGCCTTGTTTCAATCCTTGAATAGTCAACCTCTGCAATTATACCTACACCATTGGCTATTTCAACAGCCTTAGACTGGGCGCCGCTCATTCCTCCAAGACCAGAAGTAATAAATAAATGCCCTGTCAAATCCCTGTCTTCAGGTATTCCCAACTCTTTTCTGCCTGCATTTATAAGTGTGTTAAATGTTCCATGAACAATTCCTTGGGGTCCTATGTACATCCAGCCGCCCGCAGTCATTTGCCCGTAGCTTGAACAGCCCATTGCGGTTGCTTTTGCCCAGTCCTTAGGATTGTCAAACATCCCTACCATAAGTCCGTTTGATATTATAACTCTTGGGCTGCTTTTATGAGATTTAAAAAGTCCCAAGGGATGACCGGACATAACAGTCAATGTTTGCTCATCTGTTAATTCCTCAAGATATTTTTTAATTAATTGATACTGCATCCAGTTTTGACAAACCTGGCCTGTTTCTCCGTAGGTAACCAATTCATAGGGGTAAAGGGCAACCTCGTGGTTTAAATTGTTGTCTATCATAACCTGGAATGCCTTGCCTTCTATGCATTTACCCTTGTACTCTTCAATAGGTCTGCCGTAAATTCTTTCTTTGGGCATGAAACGGTAACCGTAAATCCTTCCATGAGCCATAAGTTCATCTAAGAATTCAGGAGCCAATGTTTCATGGAGACTTTCCGGCACATACCTTAATGCATTCTTTAATGCAAGCTTTATTTCTCTTTCATTTAAGGAAACTTCTCTTTTGGGAGCGCGTCTTACATTTTCCTTTAAAACAGGATACTCCGGCAATTCCTCTTCTATCTTGATTTTCATTGCATCAAGAATACTAATATTATCAGTCACTTCTACACCTCCAAAAAATATTTTAAAAAAATATATATCTTAAGATTACTTAAAGCTTTTTCGGGTAAACTATAAATGTAAGTTAAATAGTAAATTTAACTTCCCTCTCCCCCTTGTTTTTTTATAAATACTTTATTATGCCTTACGAATGTAAGGCATAATTTTTTTTAAGCACTGCACGGTATTTAACCGCCATCTTGTCAGGATAATATGAAAGCTTTGCTTTCCTTAAGCCTTCCTCGCCCATGTCTTCTTCTCTATTTACGTAAATCAAATGAGGATATTTATCCTTAATCCAGGTAGCAAATTGCTGGTTTATCATAGGATATGCTCCTTGAACATCTTTAAAAGCTTTTTCAATATGTATTACATATGTATCTTTATTTAGAACTTCACCCATGGTATAGGCCACAACTTCGTTGTCTACCCTGATTAAACCGCCTTCAAGTTCAAGCTCGTTATAATATTTTAAGAAATATTTAGTGGCACAGTATTCGTCCATTAGACTGTCATCATCTTTGCATCCTGATTCAATGCACCACTTTTTATTCATTTCAATGCACTCAGCTTTGTTTTCCTCTGTTATGGTTTCAAAGGACCAAACAGGATTATTTCTTATAAAGGCATTTACATGATTTCTTTTTCTGTGAAGCTTTTTCCCTTTTAATGTAACCAATTTTTCCAACAGATAAACATAGTCAAAATCATTTCTTATTTCTTTAAAAGTAAATTGTCCGGGATACAATTCATTCAATTCATTAATTTCTTCGTAAGATAATCCTGCAAAAACAAGCTTTTGGTCAACAGACCTTATTATTTCTTCAATTATCGGTTTAACATCCCCTTTTCCCATGGGGTAAAAATATATATCTTTTACATCGCAAATTAATTGTTTGGCTACTAAAAAATCATTGACTTTAGCCACATTTGTGTCATTTATGTCCCTCCAGGCAAACAAATTGCCGAAATTCTGATGACATCCGGAAATAACCGTTTCTTTCAATATAGGGATAATCCATTCTTTATCTTCCAATTCAATCTTTTTAAAGTTCAGCATTTTCTCCTTAAAACAAGTCGTTACGTTAAAATTTTCATCTTCCATTTATTAGTCCTTCTTTCTTACAAGCAATATATTACATATTATACACTATATCATAAAAAAAATCACCAAAAATAACAAAGGTGACAAGGGGACGATGACAAGGGGACGGGGGTACTGTCACATTTTTGAGAGCAGCGGGGACAGGTGTTAATTTTTCCTGTGAAGCAGCTCGTATTTTTTTAAACACATGCTTTGAGAGCGGCAGGCACGGGTATTAATTTTTTCTGTGACGCTGCTCATATTTTTCGAACACATACTTAACTAATAAATTTAACAGCACAATAAATATTATAAAAAATATGGATTTGGCAGGATTTTCAAAGAATGAGCTTACATTCTCACCTATAAAAGCTAAGGATAAAAGCATTACAAATTTTGAAGGCAGTAATATTGCAAGAAACATTTCCGTCCTCATATTTGTCAAAGCTGCAGTGCCGCTCAATAAAAATGACGGAGCGAAAGGAAAGCAATATAATAAAAACAACACATTCAATTGTTTTTTCTTAACCTTTTCAAGTGTGTAACGAAATTTGCTCCTGCTTATTTTTTCATTTATTCTTTTCCCTCCCACTTTTCTGAGTAGTAAAAACAAAAGAAATGAGCCTAAGCAATTTCCAATCCAAGAATATAAGTACCCAAAGAAAAACCCGAAAGCAGCTACATTGATTATTACAAAACCCACCAATGGAAGCATAGGAATAAATGCTTCAACCACAGGAAGAAGTATTGCTGCAACAGGTCCCCATGTTTCAACATAATTTATAAAAATTTCAGAATACTCTGCAAATTCCAAATCCATTATCAATTCCTCCATTGGCTTTTCTACCTATTTATTATACCCATAGTAATATTTACATATAAAAGCCAACAAAACATTAAATATGTAAAATAAGGGGAACTCTGTTAATATTATCATATATGCTTGATTTTTTTCAATAAAAAATATAATATAATATTAGAATTAACACATGTTTACCACACCACGATAAATGAATACGCTTTGTTATCCTGAGCGTAAGCGAAAATCGTGTGTCATACCAATGACAGAGCAAATAATCATAACAAAAAGATATTAGAAAGGATTTATATGAAATATTTCATAGGGGTTCCAATACCCATAAGCTATAAAAATAAAATAGAAATGTTAAGAGCTGAGTTCAGATTCTTCACAACCGAGCCTCACATTACTTTGGTTCCCCCTCCTGCACTTCCTGATGAAGATGATTTTATTGAAAAAGTGGTGGAAGTATGCAAAACAATTGAGCCTTTTGATATTAGGCTGAATGTTCTTGACCAGTTCGGAAACAGGGTTTTATATGTAAGTGTTGATTCTCCGGGGTTAATTGATTTACAAAAGAAAATATATGAAATCCTTGGCTTGCAGCAAGAAAGAAGGGGATTTACTCCACATTTAACAATTGTAAAACAAAGACCTAAGCGACCTGTAGATATAGCTGCAATAAGAAAAAGGGCAGAAATAAAACTTATTCCTTCCCCTGAATATACTTTAAATTCAATTACAGTTTACCATCAACCAAAGGAGCATTCCATTTACATCCCCTACATGGAAATCCCCCTTGGAGAATAACAGCATAATAACGGGGACGGTTCTTTTTGTTCCCAGTGCAGCGGGCAGCACAATGAAGACTATCTTTTTGTTGCAAGTCAATTTTGAGAACGAAAAGAACCGTCCCTGGAGTTACTGGAGTTATTAATAAATGTCAGTTGAGGAAGGACTATCAATGTTTCTTTTTCGCTGTCCTCTTGCTTCCAGAATAAAATATGGTTTACTTTAGCGGACAAGGGTTTGTAACCTTTTTCCATATATATTTGTATCTCATTTTTAAACTTTGTTGAAAAAAGCAATACATTATTTCCGTCTTTGTCAAAACACCCATTTTCGTCAAATTGCAGTATATCGCCGCTGTTCAGCCTTTTAACAAGTCTTATTGTCCTGTAAAAATGCGACAGATACACATCGGTATATTTCAGTTGCATTGCTATAATTTCTGCAGGCGGATATTCTTCACTATCGTATTCATATTTTATGTTACTTAAAATCATATTCATTATTCCGGTTTTTCTTTCAATAAAATCACCGTTGTAATGAATTGATAATGATTTTTTAGCTCTTGTCATTCCCACATAAAGCTGTCTTTTTGTTTCTTCCTTGTTCAAATTTAAATCCCTTAACATCATTACAACATGGTTAAATTCCTTCCCTTTGGATTTATGAATTGTTGAGACTGTTAATTTGCCGGTATCCGAATAAAAATCTTCTTCACATGATTCTTCAATAAACATCAAAAAATCAGATTTGTATACATGTTCACCTGCTGTTTCTTCAAAATCTGAAAGTATTTGTTTTAAAAGAGGTAAATTTTCACTTTGAGCAAATCTATTGAACGTTCTTTTTTTCGCATATTCCCATTCTTCATCATTTATTAAAGGAGTTTCGTTTGATAATTTTAATTCTTTTACGAAGTATCTAACCTCAATCAAATTTTTAAGGTTATACATTCCTCCTCTTTGCACCATTCCGGCTTTTATTCCATTTTTGTCAAGCAGTGCATATATTTGAAGAGCTTCTTCGTTGGTTTTTGTAAGAATGCAGGTAGAGCCGTATATTCCATTCCTTATTATATTGTTGGTCACGGGCACAATGAGACTGCTGCTATTGTACTTCGTTATGGTTACATTTCCCTTTTCCTTTGATACTGCAGTAATGGGCATGCTTTTTAACCGTCTTTTCATTGTTTGTACAAAATCATTGCTAAAATCTACAATGCTTCTTGAACTTCTGTAATTTTCCACTAATTCATACATTTTAGAATTAGGAAAATTTAAAATATAGCTCATATATTTTGAGTCTGAGCCCCTGAAAGAAAAAATATTCTGGTCATCATCCCCCACTGCTATTAACCTCATATCATCATTTCTTTCCATAAGAGTTTTTACAAGCCTGTATTCATTTGCGTCCATATCTTGTGCTTCATCAATCACCAATACTGTCTTTGTGATTCTTGACTGCTCCACTTCATTGTTTAATATGGAATCTACGGCATTGTTTATTATATCATTTGATTTTTCTATATTTCCAACTAAACCTAATAAGTCAAAACAATAGGAATGAAATGTTTTTATTTCAACATAATTTGCCTTTGTCCCTATTAGTTCCATAAGTCTTTTCTTAAACTCTGTAGCTGCCGCTCTTGAAAATGTAATCATTAACAGCTGCTCATTTTTCACATCTTCAAGCTGTAAAACAGCTGCCAATTTGTGTACTAAAATTCTTGTCTTACCGCTTCCGGGTCCTGCTGCCACTAATATATATTTTGATTCTTTATCATTTATTATCCCTAATTGTGCCGGTGAAAGCCGGCCGAATAGCTGCCTGAATCTGTCAGGTGTCATGTTTCTTTGGAGTTCATCTCCTTTTTGACCTTTGAAGTATTTTTTCAAAAATAAGCTGTATTCCAATCGGAAATAGTCATCCACAAATCTAAGGGCAGAATTATAGTCTTCCATCATCTTTTTTGCGTATTCACCAACTATGTGTATCATTTCCATCTTGTGTTTGTAAAAATCTTTAAGAGTCTTATAATCATCAGCCTTGTATCTTTTTTTATTGTCATTAATGAGTCTTTCTATGCTGATTGCATTGTACATAACAAGAAAGCCCCCTTCGATTTTAAGGATTCCTATTTTCGAAAGGTAGAAAAGTGAATCTTCTATCTGCTTGGGAACTGCTTTTTTGTTTAATAGCTGCATGTTGAAATTATACTCTTCCATTAATTCAAGGACAGAAAATTCCAAAGTATTTTCATTGTTTACATTAATTTTTTGAAGATATTTTAGTATAAATTCCGCAATAGTCCATCTTTCTTCCAATACCTCCAAGGTCTCATCCCTGTTCTTTAATAAAAGTACTTTAAGATGATTATTACCTTTGGCACTTCGCTTAACAAGGCCTTTTATCGACCAAAAATTGAAAACCGTTTTAATCTTATCCGGATTGGAACTTTTTATGTCTGCTTCCAAAGCAAGCTCATTTAACCCTTTAATATTTATAGTTGTTGTTTTCTCTGATATCTGTGAAAGCAAAAAGCGCTCCAATTCAATATATTCGTAAAGGTTATCAAAGGATTTGTTTCCAAAGCTGCTTTCATCCATAAATACCGTCAGATCCTTTGCATCGGATAATATCCCTGCCTGCCTCAATAACTGAATAACATGTATAACCTGTGCTTTTTCAATTCCCAAATGGTCGGAAATATAATCTACTCTTGATTCTGCATCTTCGCTGCCTGCTCTGCTTCTGCTTCTTGCGGATATGAGTTTGCTCATTATTCTTGCAGCCTGCTGTTTTTCATTTTCATTAAACAAGTCAGAACCGGCAATTTTTTCGGAAGCCTCCTTCATAGTTCTTACCATTATGCTGTCTGCAAACACTCTTGGCATGTTTTGCCCTCGTTTAATGTATCCTGCACTCTCCAATGCTGCAACTGCAGTTTTAACTCTTGTTTCAAGGTCATTCATTCCTTCATCCCAGCCTGCTTTCTTTGCAATTTCCAGTGCTGAATTAGACATGTTTGATCTTAACTTAGTTGTGTTTTTTATTGCTTTCCAAATTTGCTGTATTTCTTGTAAGCTGATTTTTGTTCGATTTAACCGAATAAAATGCTTATCTAAATCTCCATCATTAAATAAAACATAGCAGCGAGCGTTTATGCTTTGGTCTCTGCCTGCCCTTCCTGCTTCTTGTATGTAATTCTCCAATGAATCGGAAATATCGTAGTGTACTACCATTCCTACATCTTTTTTATCTACACCCATACCAAATGCCGAAGTTGCAACCATTATATCCACTTCTCCCCGAATGAATGCATCTTGATTTTCACTTTTTTCTTTTATTTCCATTTGACCATGGTATGGTCTTGCCTCATAACCATCTTCGGTAAGCCTTTCAGCAAGATCTTCGGCTTGTTTTGTCCTTGAAACATATATGATGGTGGGACAGTTGTTGTATTCAATAAGATTTCTTAATGTTTCGTATTTCTCAGAGCCTTCATTCTGTATCACTTTGTATGTAAGGTTTTTCCTCCCTGAATCTGCTGTATAAATCTTCAATTCTAAATTAAGAGTTTCTTTGAAATATTTTCTTATATCATCTATTACATTTTGTTTTGCCGTAGCTGTAAAACATGATACAGGTATTATGTAATCAAGATTTTTCTTTTCGCAAATCTTCTTAATAAATTCTGCTATATAAAGATAATCCACCCTGAAATCCTGCCCCCAGGCAGAAAAACAATGTGCTTCATCAATTATGAATCTTGCAATTTTACGATCCTGCAACAACTTTTCTATAGGTTTTGACCTGAGAGATTCCGGCGCAATATAGAGTATATGAGCATCACCGCTCTCAACTCTTTTGATTGCCTCTGCTCTTTCTATGGGGTCTAATAGCCCGTTAATAGTTACGGCATCTGTTATATTGATTTTTTCCAAATTATCGACCTGGTCTTTCATAAGAGATTGAAGAGGTGATATTACAACGCTTAGGGATTTCGTATTTCTTCCCGCCATAAGTGCAGGAATCTGGAATGTAATTGATTTACCCCCGCCCGTGGGAAAAACCGCCAAAAGAGACTCACCGTTTATGGCGCTATTAACTGCTTGCTCCTGCAAAGGAACACCATCAAAGCTTCTATATGCATCATAACCGAAAAACCTTTTAAGACCCTTTACAGCATCCATCGTTTCATTGCAGTATTCACAACCGGGAAGACACCTTATGCCCCGCAGCTGGTTCATGACACTGTCCACATAAGGATATGTCATAAGCACCCAAGGAGGCGTTATGGAATACTCATCATCTGCATATATAAGAGACAGGCAGTAGGCAAGCTCTATTGTATGAACATCAATAATATGTTTAATATCTGCATTCTCGCATAACTTACCATAGAAAAATTTTCTTATCTCTTTTTCCGCTTCTAAATTTGCGCCTTCACTATTGTATTTTATATATTTAAAGAAATCTTTAAACTCCTCTTTGTCATTCAGCAATATATAGAATATCCTTTTTATTTCATCAGGCAGCAAGTTAAAAGCTCCTATTTCATCGAAAAGTAGCTCCATTGCTTTCTTTGAATCGCTTACAGGATTATTAATCTCGTCTGTCAGCAGCTTATCATCCTTCACCAATGAATGATAAGGTCTTTGAGGAAATAAAAGAGCAGATAAATGCAAGGTGTCGATAACACCGGCACATTTAATCTGCCCTAAATATTTATTTAAATATTTTAAGTCATGAGAAATTATATTATGTCCGCATAAAAAGTCGGTTTCTAAAAGAAATCCCCTGATGACATCAAGTGAAGCACCATGAATATATTCTCCGTTTGGCCTTATAGCACCAAAGTCACTGATTTTTCCTGATTCAGGCACTACTTCCGCATCAATAAATGTTATCTGCTTCATAACAACCGCCATCCTGATTGTATAATCTTATACCCAATTTATTATACAACAAGTGGAAAACAATTTCAAGAGAACAGCGACATCGTGCAACGTGAACAACGGACAACGGGGATGTACTAAGGACAACGACGGGGATGGTTCTTGAGATCCTTCGCTTCGCACATGATGACAACCCGTTGGGTGTGAAAAGTACCCAAGACTTTATTTTAGGCGTTCTTCTATTAGTTTCGCTAATTCAGCGGCATGGAAGTTTATTTCTTCCTGGTTTTCCCCTTCAATCATAACTCTGACAAGGGGCTCAGTACCTGAGGGTCTTATAAGAACCCTTCCATTGTTGTTAAAATGCATTTCAATTTCTTCTATTTTGATTTTTATTATGTCATCACTTAAATAATCATTCTTTTTTTCTTCCGAAACATGGGCATTTACCAATACTTGAGGCATATTCTTCATCATTGAGGAAAGTTCCGAAAGCTTTGCATTTTTTTGTTTTACAACACTTAACAGCTGAATGGCTGTTAAAAGTCCATCCCCTGTGGTGTTGTAGTCAAGAAAAATAATATGCCCTGACTGCTCTCCCCCTAAGGAATGTCCGTTCTTTAACATTTCTTCCAAAACATATCTGTCGCCGACAGTGGTTTTTACAATATCAATATTATTTTCCTTAAGACAGATATCAAGCCCCAAGTTGGTCATAACGGTTCCTACTATGGTGTTATTTTTAAGTTTCCCTTTTTCCTTTAAGCATGTGCCGCATATAGCAAGAACATGGTCGCCGTCAACAATATTTCCATTCTCATCTGATGCAATCAATCTGTCGGCGTCCCCGTCAAAGGAAAGTCCCACGTCAGCTCCTGTTTCTTGAACAAGTTTTTGAATTTCCTTCGGATTTGTAGAGCCGCAGCCTACATTTATATTTATTCCGTTTGGGTCATTGTGGATTACATATACTTGTGCACCAAGCTCGTGCAGAAGCTGGGGTGCAGCTTTGTAAACAGCACCGTTTGCACAGTCAACAGCAATCTTAATACCTGTAAGCTCAACATCTATTGTACTTTTTAAGTAATCCAAATATTTTCTTAAAGGATCTTCAACCCGTATTTTTCTTCCTATATCACCCGAAGTTGGTATGTGCTCTATGTCCAAATTATTCAGTATATATTCTTCGATGGAATTTTCCATTTCATCCGTTAGTTTAAGTCCATCTCTGTTAAAAAACTTTATTCCGTTGTATTCAACCGGATTGTGAGAAGCAGTTATCATTACTCCCCCGTCAGCATCAAGTATTTTAATCATACGTGCTACCGCAGGCGTGGGCAATATTCCTAAATATAAAACATCTATTCCTGCCGAATTTAATCCTGAGGACAGTGCTCCTTCAAGCATATCTCCGGATATTCTCGTGTCTATTCCAACAACCATCTTTGGTCTTTTTATTCCTTCAGTTAAAAAATACCCTCCTACCCGTCCTAATTTATATGCTAATTCCGGGGATAGCTCTTTATTTGCAATACCTCTTACTCCATCTGTGCCAAATAATCTTCCCATTCTTCCTCCAAATCAAAAAAAATTTAATCGGTACCCGCCGCCTGAGAGAGGAGGGGGGTATCTTTACCTCGCTATATTGTATCATATTTTATACTCTAAAAAAAGATACCAAAATATTAAATTTTTATGATATAATCAAATGTGACAGTGTGGACAAAGTGGGACAGTTAAGGACCGTCCCCAGTTGGAGAGGATACAGTTATGATTGTTTTATCATGTAACAATGTTTCAAAAGCCTATGTGGTGGAAAATATAATTGAAAATATTTCTTTTACCGTAAATGATAATGAAAAGGTTGGATTAATCGGTCTTAACGGAGCAGGTAAAACAACCTTGTTTAATATATTGACAGAAAACTTGGAGCCCGATTCCGGCGAAATATATGTGGCAAAGGGTAAAAAATTAGGCTATCTAAAACAAAATACAATTATTGAAAGCGATATGAGCATTATGGATGAAATGCTCGTAATTTTTGATGAGGTTATCAGATTAGAAGAAAAGCTGCATGAGTTATCCCATAAGATAGGCAGTTTTACAGAAAAAAAAGACTCGGCAGAGCTTGAAGCTCTCATGAACACATATTCAGAATTGAGCGAACAATTTGTTGAAGCTAACGGTTACAGTTTCAGAAGCATCATCAAAGGAGTATTAAAAGGTCTTGGATTTTCAGAAGATGAATTTGATAAAACTGTAAATATTTTAAGCGGCGGTGAAAAAAGCAGGGTTATGCTTGCACAGCTTCTTTTACAAAATGCTGATATACTTTTGTTGGATGAACCTACAAACCACTTGGATATTGAAGCAATATCATGGCTTGAGAAATATATAAAGAATTTTAAAGGCGCAGTAATAATTATTTCTCACGACAGATACTTTCTTGACAACACAGTAAACAGGATTTTCCTTATGGAAAACAAGTCCCTAAAATCATTTAACGGAAATTATACGGAATTTGTGAAAAGAAGGAAAATTGAGCTTGAACAGGCAATGAAACAATATGATGAATATGAAAAGGAAATTGAAAGGCAGGAAGAAATGATTCGGCGCCTCCATGCATACGGAAGCAAGCGAAATATAAAGCAGGCATTCAGCAGGCAAAAGGCTTTGGATAAAATCAAAAAAATGGATAGGCCTTCTGTTGAAAGCAAAAAAGTTAAATTAAAATTTACACCGAAGCTCAACAGCGGCAGAGATGTATTAAGTGTTGCTGATGCAGCTGTATACTTTGACGGGCAACAGGTTTTTAAAAATGTCAATTTAAATATATATAAGGGGGAAAAAGTTGGAATTATAGGACCTAACGGTATAGGCAAGACAACTCTCCTAAAAATTATCGCAAATAGAATAAAGGATTACAGCGGGGAAATAACTTATGGTCATTATGTCAATATTGGATATTATGACCAGGAGCAAACTAACTTAAATAATGAAAATACTGTAATAGATGAAATATGGGATGAAGCTCCTGCCCTAAATTATTATACAATCAGAAGGTATCTTGCACAATTTTTGTTTTACGAAGATGATATTTATAAGCTCATAGAGGAGCTGAGCGGCGGTGAAAAGGGAAGGCTGTCTCTTTTAAAGCTTATGACTTCTAATGCAAACTTCTTATTGCTTGACGAGCCTACAAATCATTTGGACATTGATTCAAAGGAAGTATTAGAAGATTCACTTATTAACTATGAAGGGACCATATTGGTTGTTTCTCACGACAGATACTTTTTGAACAAGGTTGTAAATAAGATTTATGATTTGTCTGAAAGCGGAGCATTTGAATATCTTGGCAATTATGATTACTATGTGGAAAAAAAAGCTGAGCTTGAAGAAGTAGATGATGTTGAAACTTTAAATAAAACCAAGACACAAATAAATGCGGAAAAGAAAAAGGAAAGGGAAATTATTAGAGATAGGCAACAGCGGGAAAAAACCATCAAAAAACTTGAAAAACAAATTGAAATGCATGAAAATGAAATCCATGAATTAGAAATCAAATTATGCGAACCTTCGACATATAATGACAATATTCTAATTATTAATCTCAATGAAAAATTAAACATTCTAAAAAAAGAACTGCAAGAGCTATACTTTTTATGGGAAGAGTTCCTTGATAATTAAAAAAGTTATCCACCCTATGTTAGTAGTATGTGTATAACTTTTTGCTATATTGCAAGTATCAACAACTTTATCCACAGCTGTTGATACTTTTTTAAAATAAACTGTTAATCAATTTGCAAGTTCTAAATTTGGCATTGCATTTAATGAAGAATCGGCAAATTTCTTAGTTAAATATTTATAATATCCTGCACACCCAATCATGGCTGCATTATCTGTGCATAAAATCGGAGAAGGCTTCATAAATATATAGTTATGCATTAAACATTCTTCCTTAAGCCTTTCTCTAAGACGGCTGTTGGATGCAACCCCTCCGGCTAATGCAATAGTGCTTAAATTTTCCTGCTTTGCTGCCTTTATTGTTTTCATAACCAATACATCAACCACTGCCTCTTGAAAGCTTGCAGCAACATCTTCAATTTTAACAGTTTCATTCTTTTGCTTTGAATTATGAAGATAGTTTAAAACTGCGGATTTTAAACCGCTGAAGCTGAAATCTAATGTTTCATCGTCAATTATTGCTCTGGGAAACTTGATTGCATCCTTGTTTCCAGCCTTGGCTGCTATGTCAATCAAAGGTCCTCCCGGATATCCTAATCCGATTGCTCTTGACACTTTGTCAAAAGCTTCTCCGGCGGCGTCGTCTCTGGTCATTCCTAAAATTTTATATACGCCATAATCCTTAACATTGACCAGATGAGTATGACCTCCCGAAACCACAAGACAGAGAAACGGGGGCTGAAGCTCTTTATTTTCAATGTAATTTGCATTAATATGTCCCTCAATATGATTAACGCCAATCAACGGTTTTTCCCAGGCATAGGATAGTCCTTTTGCAAAATTAATCCCGACCAACAATGCTCCCACTAAACCGGGACCGTAAGTTACAGCAACAGCATCTATGTCTTCTGGCTCTGTATCGGCTTCGCTCATTGCTTTTGCTACTACATCATTTATATTTTCAATATGCTTTCTTGAAGCAACCTCAGGTACAACACCTCCGAATTCCTTATGAATTTCTATTTGTGATGATATTATATTGGATAAAATATTTCTTCCGTTTTCAACAACCGAAGCAGCAGTTTCATCACAGGATGTTTCTATTGAAAGTATCAAAGTTTTTTCGTTTGTATTTTCCTTCATATGAAGTATTTTCCTCCGTGTTTTCCTGAACTGATTATACTACTGTGAGTTTCATAATTCAATAAAGAAAAAAGATGACGTGGAAAAATAATAAAAATATTAAGCGAACATTTGCAGGACACGACTATAATTCTTAGCGAATGCAGGTTAAAAATCCGTTAAACAGCTTGCCTTGTTTGAACGAAGTGAGTTCGCAAGCTGTAGGATTTTTAGCCGGAATGAGCTCCTAGAATTATTCGTGTCCGAAACCGTGAGCGTGTATTTTTATTATTTTTATATCAGCATTTTTAAATCAATTCAGGGTAACTTTGCCTTTTTTGTTTGTTCTCCAAACGTGAAGTCCCAAAGCAAGACCTATAACTCCGTATACCATGAAGGTTCTGAAGTATTCTCCCAAAAGGGCATTTCCAAACAAAGACAATCCTATTTCAGGAGACATTATAAACATTGAGTTAAATAAAAGTGTACCAAAGATAGCATGCTTTACTCCTGCCTTTTGAGTTGAAGCCCCTCCAACCAAAAGGGCTGCTACGGAAAACAAACCTATTTGCATGTGGGCACCATATGTGTTTAGTGTTCCCATATTCTGCAGGTACATAATTTGTCCCCATGCAGCAAACACCGTTGACATAATCGTTGCTATAATTCTTGTTTTATCAACATTGATACCTGAAACCTCAGCAATGTGCTGACTTTGACCCACACTTCTGAAATCCTGTCCAAGTTTTGTTTTTAAAATCAGTTCGTTGAAAATACAAAGAGCAACTATTAACAATCCTGTAAATACCGGAACCTTTCTAACTTTCATTAGGCTTGAATCCGTTGTAATTGCATAAACACTGATTGCAATCATAACCAGGCTTAAGATTATATTTATTACAATCATTGTTTTGTTATATCTGTATAAAACAGGATTCTTCTTGTTTCTTATTATTTTCCATACCTGCAAGAGCAAAATAGCTGCAAATACTGCTAATATAGCCCACATGAAAGGTATTTCCCAAATTTTATCCAAAGCGTATTTAAGTCCGCCCTTGTCATAAGCTCCCATGTCTACAGTCATTCTTACACCTACACCGTCAGGCTTAATCATGGGGTGGTTTTTAGGAACCTTTATTATTACGCCTACTACAAACAAGAATAGGAATTGATATATACCATTGGCAAAGTAACCCACCATTAAGCTTGCAATCATTTCCTGGCCTCTTGTTTTGTTGTACAGAATTCCCGTCAAATACCCGAACAATGTTGCTATGGGAAGTGCTATAAGCATTGTTAGCAGAAGTCCGTTAAGACCTCCCCATCCAAAGTATAATACAATGGCAATGGCAATTTGTCCGGCCATGGCGCCTACAACTATACCAAAGTTAAGCCCAAGACCTGCCACAACAGGTATTATAAGAGATAAAACAAGAAATGCATTCCTGAAGAAACGGCTTGATAATTCTGTCAGGAAAAAGTTCATTGTTACACCGTCTGATACTAAAAATCCAAATAGCGTAAAGGCAACAAATATTAATGATACTATGTTATCTGCCAACCATGTTGATACTTTATTTGTGTTTAATCTTTCTGATATATTATCATTATTCATTAATTATCGCCTCCTTTTACCTGTGTCAGCGCATAAAGGATTATACCGTTTTGGATTACCATACGCAGTATTTCAGATAAATCCGTACCTTCAAACAGTTGGTTTGCCACGGGCAGTGCCGTGGTAAAAAGACCCTGGTATATAATAACCCCTATTATTACGTGAGATACCTTTGCTCTTGATGCTGTAGCCCCGCCGATTAATACAGCGGCAACTGCAGGAAAGGCCATCATAAGGGGTGCCGTATAAAGCTGTGTATATCCGTAACCCTGAGAATATACTATAATTCCTATTGCTCCCATAATTGTAGACAATATATTTGCTTTTATTCTTCCTTTATCAATATCAATTCCTGAAGATTGGGCAAATTTAGGATTTATCCCACCTGCAGATATGGCAATACCGGATTTTGACCTGAAATACAGCCATACTATAAAACAGCATGCGAAAAATATTAAAAGCATTCCCGTTGGAATTATTATTCCTTTTTGACCGCCAATAGTGATAAGTCCTTTTTCTCCAAATAATGAGAAGCTCCAAAAGTTGCTTAATATCTTGTCTCCACCGATTGCATCAAGCTGTATTGTTTCTCTTAATCCTTTTCCTATAAACCAGCCCATTTTCGGGCTTTGAAAGGGTATCATAAGCCATGCAAGACACATTGCAGCAACAATTGAAAATCCCGTGTAAGTGGCAATTGTCATTTCGGAGCCTTTAACGGCATTTAACAGCCTGCCGTACAAGTATCCTACAATAGTTGCCAATGGTATAGAAAAAGCAATTGACATAAACAACCATGACCAGCCTGTATATCCAAATTCTATAGCACAAACTTCGGCAAATAAACCGCATACAATCCCTACCGGCAATGCAAAGTTCGGACCTGTTCCCGATTGTATTGAAGGAACCATGGCAAGTACCAATATACCGTTCATACCTGCACGTTTTATTGTATCACTCAATAAGGTATTAATGGATATTCCAAAAGCCCCTCCGGCAATAAGCAAGAGTATCCAGAATCCGCCGATAAAAATAGTAGGGAATCCTATTTTTTTAACTATATCATTAAAGCTAATTCTTTTTCTGCCTGCATCTACCATTATGCTTCCCTCCCTTCTGAATTTCCATTACTGCTGCCTGACATCATTAAACCAAATTCAGCATCCGGTGCATCGGGAGGGAGCTGTCCTTCAACCTTACCTTCGCAAATTATTACAATCCTGTCACATATGCTTCTTAATTCGGCTAATTCCGAAGAAGTCATTATTATAGTCATGCCTTCATTATTTAATTGCTTCAATAAATCAAGAACTAATTTTTTAGCTCCTATGTCAATTCCTCTTGTAGGCTCGGAAACCAAAAGAAGCTCAGGAGCCAATGTCAAAGCCCTTGCAACGCATACCTTTTGTTGGTTACCTCCGCTTAAGCTTCCTACTCTCTGCATGGAGGAGGTGCATCTTATATCAAGCTCTTTTATCATTTTATTGGCATGTTCTCTAATTCTTGCAGAATTTTTTAATTTAACAGGACCAACATTTACTAAAAAATCATTGTTTATCTGCATGGCTGAAAATACAATATTGGATTCAATTGATTCATCCAATAAAAGGCCTACGCCTTTCCTGTCTTCGCTTACAAATGAAAGACCGGATTTAATTGCAGATTTTGGATCATTTAAGGCCGAGCTTTTACCCTTAAATTCAACCTCTCCTTTTGCAGGGAATATTCCCATTATACCATTGGCAATACCTAATTTCCCCTGACCTGCAAGTCCGCCTATACCTACTATTTCACCTTTTTTTACGTTTAAGTCAACACCCTTTACTCTTTCACCGGGCATTGCAACGAATAAGTTCTTTATGTCTAATATTGTTTCATCAACAATATTTTTGTTCGTACCTTCTTCTCTGTCTATGGTGATGCTTCGTCCCACCATCAACTGTGCTATTTCATATTTATTGGTATCCTCTACATTTTTTGTAGCCACATGCTCTCCGTCTCGTAAAACGGTAACCACATCGGCTACATCAATAATTTCATCAAGTCTATGACTTATAAATAAAATACCGATTCCCTTCCGGGCAAGCTTTTTCATTGCTTTTAGCAGGTTTGCCGCTTCTGATTCAGCTAAAACTGCTGTAGGCTCATCAAAAACTAAGATTTTTATTCCCGTCTTGTCAATTTCTCTTGCAATTTCGATAAACTGCATATGACCTACCGGAAGTCCTGCCACTTGTACATATTCTTCTATATTCATGTCTAATAAGTCAAGAGCTTTCCTTGTGTCCGAATTCATTTGCTTTATATTTAGTGTTTCAAGACGTTTTCCAAATACGGGACTCACTAAGTTGGGTTTTGTAATTTCTCTGTTCAGCTTAATATTTTCCATAATGGTAAACCCCGGAATAAGCATAAATTCCTGGTGTACCATACCTATTCCATAGTCCATGGCATCATGAGGACTTTTAATATCTGCATGTTTGCCTTCTATTTCTATGGTTCCTTCAAATCCGCCGGTCGTATGAATTACCGACATTCCAAAGAGAATATTCATCAGTGTGGATTTTCCTGCTCCGTTTTCACCTATCAGTGCATGAATTTCGCCTTTTTTCAGCTCAATATTTATATCCTTCAATACTTTGTTTCCTGAATATTCTTTTGAAACATGTTTTAAGCTTAGAAGGTTATCACTCATTTCTACCTCCTGTTATATGACATTACTAATTAGCAAAGGAATGAATCAGAAGTTCCTAATAAGAAATTCTGAAACATTCCTTAATGTCTAATTATTTAGTTATTTAATTATTTTACTTAATTAAAGATTAATCAAGGATATGTTCTTCTCCGTAAGTTAAGAAGTCCATTATAATCAATCTGAAATGAGGAATTTCTAATCCTTCTTCTGTGTATGGACTTGAAGTAACTGTAAGTTCAGCATATTCAGACATTTTATCTTCAAGAACATCTACGTCAAGCTCATCGCCAACATTACCGTTAATCCATTCGATAATATATTCTGTAGAAGCAACTGTATTCATCATAGCAACAGGTACCGGCCATGTAGAGAATCTTCCAAGAACTCCTTTTTCCTTCAATGCTTTTGCAGTTTCGCTTATTACATTTGCCATAGCATCAACAGTATAACCTGTAGATTCAATACCTAAAGCAGATGGATATCCATGGTATGGTGATGGACAGCATGGCTGCGGATAAATTGCTCCTTCATCAACTGTCGCTTTGATAAGCGGTGTCTGCATTGCACAGTTTGTTGAGAAGAATGCTGTATCTTTTCCAAATCTTTTAACTAACTTCGGCACGTCTTCAAGTATAAACTGCTGTGCTCCCGGAACTCCAACGTCACTTGTTGGGTCAGGTGCCTGGGCATCATAGAATTCAAGTCCGATTTCTTTACATTTATCAATCATTAATTGACGTCTTGCAGCAAGCATTACTATTGACATATGTCTTGGGAATGAATAGTGTACTAATGTTTTTGCTCCCAATTTCTGTGCTTGTACAGGAATAGCGTCTCCCATCTTCAATTCGTCCGGATTAAGTATTAAGTTTGCTCTTTCTGCAACATCAGGCGGATTTTCCTGTGGTGTACAGTAAGAAATAAATATGTCGTCACGAGTTTCCAACAGTTTATCAACTGCTGCGTTTGTTCCCGGAACAGCCTGATTGATAATCAATCCCTTAACATCAGGATTGGAACCAATTTTTGCTATTGTACTTATCATCTGCTCCTGTTCAGTCATGAAGTTATCCGGCCATAAAACGTGCATGATTTTGTCTTCGCCGTATCTGTTTACCATAAGTTCAGCTGAACGGTATTCTTCTTCATTTTGAGAAAGAGTGTTTGTAACAATGGCTATAATGCCTTCAAACGCTTCTTCTTCTACAGGTTTTTCTTCAGCCGGTTTTTCCTCTGCCGGTTTTTCTTCAGCAGGTTTTTCTTCTGCCGGCGGTGTAGTCTGTGCCGGCTGGGCACATGCTGCTAATGATAATACCATCATTAGAGCCAAAATCAAACTTATTAATCTTTTCATTACTTGTCCCTCCTAATTTACACATAAAAATATGTATTCCTATTATAGATGAATATACTACTTGTGTCAAACTATTTTTGAAAACGTTATAATAGCATTTATTTGCTAAATATTGATTTTGTATGTGTTTTGCATACGTTTCACCGCACTCTTTGTACCTTAATAATATTTTTAAAATGTCAATAATCTTAAAATTCTAATACTTAAGGTGCATTTCAATTATATTTTTTAATAATTATACAACGAGTAAAGGGAGCTTTTGCTCCCCCTAGACCATACAAACGAAATTATGTCACCCTGAGCGTCCTCACCTGCTTTTTCAGCATTTTAAAAGGTTTTTCACCCCTAATCATCAAGATTTTCTAAAAACTTCCTCATTTTTCTTCTCTGCTCAGGTGTCAGGAATTTTTCGAAATTTTTTAAATCTTCAATTTTTTTGTTATATTCTTGTTCGCCATATTGCTGTTTTAGTTTTTTGCCCATATTTTTTGCATCCCTTAAAATTTCTTCTTCTGATTTCCCTTCATACTTATCTTTAAAATCTTGGAATTGCTTATTATTTACAAAATCATTTGCTTTATTTGCAGCATCCTTAAATTCTTTACTTCCCTTGATTTTGTTAATTTCATTATCACTTCTAAATATATTTGACATTTTCTACCTCCTATATGTTAATAATATGCCGGCAGCGTCATTTAATTACAATTTAGTGTTTATACAATTACAGTTTATTATGTAACATAATTATCCAATCGGAATATGATATATGGAGATATTTATAAGAAGGTGATATTATTCCCGTTCAAATATTATTATATATTTTAGCAGCAAAATATATTTTTGAAGGCAATCAATTAAGCGGCACTGTTTCTAAGCTTTCGGGAACAACCAAGACGATGGCTTCAGGAATACTTAAGGACCCGGCTAAAATGGAAAACTTAATAGGTATGGTTCGAACCTTTGCTCCCCTTACTTCACCACAAACAGTATCAAAAGTAAATACATATCTGCCGGCAGTGGAAAAAGCAAGTACATTGCTCGGCATGTACTCATTTATCAGCAAGGCTCAGAATTTCAGGCCAATCCATGCCACAGACGCCAAAACACCGGCAGATAAAATTACAGCATTATTGAAAAACGGTAATATTCCTGTTGCAAAGTTAATGGCACAACCCCTTTTAGCCGGAAACATGAATAAAATAATGAGTGCCATGGCAATGAATATGGCTAAAAACGGCGGTTTAAACGAGATGCTTTCTTCTTTAACCAACGGCAATAACAACAGCTTAAATGAAATGCTTTCTTCCTTTTTAGACGGTAATAAAGATAATACTGATTTAAACAGTTTAATGGAAACATTTATGCCAATGATAAACAATGTAATGTCTTCTTCGAATAAACCCGAAGAGTCGAATGAACCTTATGATGACGAAGTATTTAAGAGTGCTCAGTTTGACTACAAGAAAAATCATGAAATTGATAATAAACCTGTTAACACGCCCCCTTCATCAGAAAAGAACATAAGAAGTGAAAAACATGCTCAAAAACCAATACGCATCAGACAAAGGAGAAGACAATAAGTACGGGGGACACGGTGTGTCCCCCAACCTTATTTATCTCCTTTTAATTTATAAAGGTTTCTGTTATCCAAAAGCCATATTTTATCAGTAAATTGTCCAGGCTCGATTGTTTCAAGGGAATGTTCAAAATCAAACATTCTTGCATCAATTATATCAAGGAAATGCAAAAGCTCTGCTTCCGGTGTCATAGGTTTTTTAGGGCTGCCAAACTCGGGCTCAAAATGATGTGATAAAACCATGTGCTGCAAAATAACACTTTTTTCTCTGTCTATACCTATCTTTTCACCTTCAAGTTCAATTTCCTTTACCCCTTGAATTATATGTCCCAATAATTTGCCTTCCATACTGTAATCAGAAACTATTCCATATTCATCAGATTCCATTTCTAATATTTTACACATGTCGTGAAGTATTATGCCTGCATATACATAATCTGTATTAAGAAAATCATATACCTGACAAAGCTTCTCACCTGACTGAAGCATTCGTAGATTATGATACAAAAGTCCTCCCCTGTATGAATGGTGATTTTTTTTTGCTGCAGGGTAATAATATAATTTTTTTTCATATTTTTTAAGGATATTTTCTGTTAAGGCTCTAATTTCCTTATCCTTTATTTTCTTTATGTAGGAGCTTACTGCCTCAAGCATTTCGCCAAGGTCAATAGGAGCAGCAGGTATTAATTCTTGAATATGCACATTGTCTTCAGTCTTCTTCTCTCTTATTTTATTAACTTTAAGCTGCCTTGCTCCATTCCATTCCAAGACCTCTCCCCTTACCTTTACAATGGGGTTTTCCACAATTAATTCTTCAGTTTCTTTAGAGTAATCCCATACCTTTGCATTTATTTCACCGGTCTTGTCAACCAGCTCTATATCTATATATTGTTTACCATTGGTAGTTTTCTTAACTTCAAAATTTTTTATCAAATAGAACCCGTCTGCCTTTTCTCCGGGCTTCAGTTCAGCAATTGTTTTATTTGTATTAATCATACTTTTCATCTGTTCCCTTGATTTATCATTCAGCATATCTGCAATACTTTGGCTCATAATTTTCCTCTCTTTAATCTTGATGCTTAATTATACCATACTTATGCAAATCAATAAACAGAATTTTGTAAAAAGAAAAGACAAAAAGAAAAGACACACCTTGGGGATGGTGTGTCTTATATGGGTTAGGGCATCTCTCAGTCTCATTCACCAAAATATTTGCTCCTTACGTCGCATATTTTGGGAAGCGCAGTTTCGTTCACATATTTGCTAATTCGCTTTCGCTCATGCAAATCTGGAACTCATCGCGTTTGACTTACC
>ENA-UOOK01002420-UOOK01002420.1-fermentation-metagenome-genome-assembly--contig:-NODE-2420-length-23089-cov-4.076148_pt1 | contig 23089 bp, 10 predicted proteins | sample MGYA00245777_ERZ724023 | MGnify/ENA primary metagenome ERZ724023 (study PRJEB28704, sample SAMN03018312) | fermentation metagenome | biome: anthropogenic terrestrial biome; feature: soil; material...
TGCAGTTAATTTAAGTTTTCACCTTTTTAACGAGCTGGCGACAACTCGGCTCGCTACTCAACCCATCTTATCCCCCGTCGAAACCATTGCGCCCCCTTAATTTAGTGGATAGTGGATCATTTCTAACAGATAGTCTCATCTCCACTTCCATCGATAGTATATCACATTTGTCAATATTGTTCATCACCTGATGATGTGTGATTTGTTGTTAATCATCACGGCCCTTGTTTTTTATGGCCCTTTCAATGTCGCGGCGGGCATCGCGGTTGGCTATATCCTGCCTCTTATCATAAAGTTTTTTACCTACTGCCACCGCCAGGTCCATTTTGGCCAAGCCGTGCTTGAAGAATATCTTCAGCGGTATTAAAGTATAACCTTTTTCCTTCTGTAAAGCTAGTAAACGGCGGATCTCATTTTTATGCAGCAAGAGTTTCTTGGGCCTTTTGGGATCATGATTAAATTGGTTACCCTGATCATAAGGGCTGATATGAAAGTTGTTAACCCATACTTCCCCGGATTTAACTACTGCATAAGAGTCCTGCAGGTTTCCCTTTCCCATCCGCAGTGACTTCACCTCGGTCCCCACCAGGGCCAACCCGGCCTCAAAGGTTTCTTTGATGTGGTATTCATGCCGCGCTTTGCGATTTTCTACCACTGGTTTAATACCACTCTTTTTAACCATATAGCACCTCAAAAATCCATTGCTTTTAATAGTGAAAAACAAACCCTCACCTCAGTTAAAGTATTACCAAGGTTAGGGCTTTAACCACCAGTATTTACATTTTAATTATAACGCAAGCTATCTACCCAGGTCAATTATTGCCGTGGTAGAAAGTCCCAAATCCTGTATCCCAGAAACAGCAAAATCCCCCGCATGTACAGCCGGGGGATTTTGCGATAAAGGTTACTGTTTAGGATGCCTTTTTAAGTGCATTCACTATTATTGATACTGCTTCAGCTCTGCTGGCACCCTTACCAGGACGGAAAGTATTGTCCGGATAACCGCTTATTAATTGGTTTTTATAAGCAGTGGCAATGAAATCAGCAGCCCAAACAGATATTTTGCTGCTGTCAGTAAATGCTTGCTCACCGGGCTCTAAAGCCAATTTAGCAGCTTTTACTATCATTATTGCCATTTGTTCGCGGGTAATGCTGTCGTCGGGTCCAAAGTTATTTTCATCATAACCACTCACGATGCCATAGGCATTAGCTGTGGCTATATACTCTCTGGCCCAGTGTTGAGCTGTATCCGCAAAGTTTTTGCCTGCTTTTGCTTCAAGCTGGAAAGCTTTAACCAATACGGTCGCAAATTCTGCCCGGCTAATACCTTGGTCCGGGGCAAATGTGCCATCGGGATAGCCACTGATAGCTCCCAGGGCAATTAGTTGTTCTATGGTGTTCTGCGCCCAGTGTCCTCCAATATCATTTAGTTGTACGGGTACTGCCGGCAGAGGCACTGTGATTTTCTGAGCAGCTATGATAGCAAACTGACCCAATTGGGTTGTTTCGCCGCTAACTGTGCCCTGGATTAGGTCAATCTTAACATTTTCCAGAGCTGCCCATTTCCCATCCTTTTCATCCCAGCGGTACAAGCTTAGCTCCTGCTTATCATTATCCACTTTGGATTTATCAAAATTCAGGGTAATAGTAACCGGTTTTTGGAATTCGATATTTTCGTCAGTAGATACATCGAATACATCGCTAACCAGTGTGCTCGCCTCGGCCAGAGGCAGATTGGAAATGTTTCCAACCTTATCAATGATTACTTCAACCTCGCTGCTCAGAGCCGCTGCTGGCACGTCGATCCTAATGCCATTTCCGGTAAGCTTGCCACCGCTTGAGCCTATACTCTGTTCGACAACTTGCCCGCCGCCTGTACCCACTCCGCTGGTTGCAAATTCGAAGGTTGTTTTGATACCTAAAGTGCTGCCATTATTGGCTTTAATGCCCGCGCCCAATTCAACAACATAGTTCGTACCGGATTTTAGGTTATCGAAATAGAGCTCCACACGACGTAGTTTACTGCCAGTATCTTTTTTGCCTTCCTTGATGTACTTATAGTCAGAGTAATTTACAACGTTACCGCTAGCCTTTTCGTAAACCTTGATCAGGCTGAGAGTGGTTTCTAAATTTTCATCCATACCATTACCAAAATCAAATTGCAGCAGGGTATCCTGAGGAGAATTCCTTGCGGCAGTGAAATCAACAGTTAGACCGCCAGGGGTTCCGGTCCCTGGACCGGTACCAGGACTACCACCACCAGAGCTTTTTATGATTTGATTAACGCTGGCATTAAGATATCCAGGAGCCTGCACTACTACGGTATACGTCTTAGCTTCTGTAAAGACCCCGGCATTGATTATAATCTTGCCCTCGGTGACACTGTACTTATCTCTTATGGAAACGTCGTCAGCTTTGATGTTGCTAATAGCCGTTCTCCAGGTTGGATCATCTGCAAAAGTGATTTCGATTACTTCCCCTACTTTGTTGCCGGTCGTATCTGCTGTCAATAGGGGCGGAACTACCGTACCGGAAAAGCTCACGGTGAGTGTCTTGCTCAAACCGCTCAAATTGTCGGCAGCATCTTTGGCTTTAATTCCAAATTCATAAGCCTGTCCTGCTGTCAATCCGGTAACAGTAAATGCCTGTTTGTCTCCTGAAACCTCATCGACCTTGACGTTGTTTTGCCAGATTTCATAGGCAGTAACACCGACATTGTCAGTCGCTTCCGTCCACAGTATATTGGCACTATCTTCTGACAGCCAATTCACATGGATTGCAAACCAGGCTGGGAAAGATGGTGCTTCCGAATCGACGTAGCCTGCAAATAGAATTCTCTTGGCCACTGTACTCGAAACGGTATTGCCGATTCCAAGCTGACCCTCATCGTTTGCTCCGAAGGCATAAGCCTCTACGTTTGCGGCTGCATCATTCTTCAAAACAATACTATACAAAGTGCCTGCATCTATGGCATTAATGCCGCCCATTCCATCTGCTTGCCCAGGCACAAGCTGGGTAATAACATTTCCGATGCCGAGCTGCCCTTTATCGTTCTGCCCCCAGCCCCATACGGAGCCGTCTGCCTTCAAGGCCAACCCATGAGCACCGCCGGCGCTTATGGCACCCACATCATTTAAACCCGAAACCTTTGTGTATGCGGCAGGATAGGCTGGCGTGGGATTTGTTCTTGTACCGTTGCCATATTGCCCCTGGGAATTATCACCTACCACGGCAACAGTTCCATCCTCCAATAAAGCCATCAGGAAGTTATCACCAGCGCTGATTGCCTGAACGCCCATGAGACCAGGATTAGATAACATTGTCCAGTAGGTTCTTGCTCCGACGCTGTCAATGAAATAGCCGGACCGAGAAATTGTACCGTCTGCAAAAAGCACGGCGTAGAAGTTTCGGCTGGCCGCGGCACTTTTTACATTTTCATAATGATAATTGATGGCCGGACTCGGTGTTCCATATTTCATCTGGCCCGGTGTCTTCCCGTCAATGCCCGAAATACCGTAATTGAGGTTGGCATTGCAAGCCTCGCCCCAGCTCCAGAGCGTTCCATCAGTTTTGACCGCCAGGTTGTAATTGCCGGCAGCTGAGACTCGGTTTACGCCGCTGATAGAAGTCAGTTTAAAAGGTACGCTGCTGTTTGCAGTAGTTCCCAGTCCAAGCTGGTATTTGTCATTCCTTCCCCAGACCCAGACATTGCCGTCACTATCGAGAGCCAAGCTGTGGCTATCCCCGACAGCTACTGCCTCAATACCAGTCAGACCATCGATCTTGATAGGTGCGGGCTGGTTTTCGGTATTACCGATACCTAGCTGACCGAATTCATTGCCGCCCCATGCCCAGACATTGCCTGCATCGTCTAGCATTAGGCTGTGCCCGGTTCCGGCTGCTATCTTGCCCGCTCCCTGCATAGCCGGATTCCAGTCGCTCTCGGTCACTACAGTTACCGAAGGCCCTTGGGTCGTAAAGCTACTCCCTGCCAAGCGCGCCTCTACCTTAAAGGTATATGCGGTGCCCCTGGTGAGTCCGGTTATACTGTACGATAGGGTACTGCCGGGAAGAGTCTTGACCAGTGAACCATCCTGATACACCGTATAGGCCGTAATCTCATCTCCACAGCTGTTCCAGTTCAAAGTTAGACCTTTTTCGGTTAGGTTGCTGACTGTGATCGCACTTTCAGCAGGCCATACCGGGGGATCCACCGTATTCATGCCCGGGTCGATGGGCACTACAACATCTGCAATAAACTGCAGCAATGTCCCGTCCAGCTTCAACGCCAGCCCGCCCGAAACCGGGTTCGTTCTGGAGGAAGTGGTGTAAACCGCCAACTTGGAAATATCCGTCAGATTGCTGATTACATCGCCGAGGACCGCGGTTTTTGATGCAAAGTCAACATTTACACTCCTTACCGAACGGTCATTGGTCAGAACTGCCAGGCTTTTGCCGTAAATTTCCTTGATACCTTCTACACCTTCGACCTTGATCAGGTCCACAACTAACTTGTTGCTGGGACCGGGAATAGTAACGACGATCGTGCCTTCACCCCAGTACCAAACTGTGCCGTCCTTCTTCAGGACCAGATTGTTTTTCGTATAATTGAAACTATCGCAGGCCACCGATTTTGCCTCAGTCAGGCCGGCAACCTCCGCTGGGATGCCATCTATGCCTTCCCACTCCACAACTCTTCCATCCGCGTTTACAGCCAATGAGGTTTTCCATCCGGTGGCTACATCCTTGATATTGCTCAGGAATGGAACCTTGACCGGAGTACCGGTGCTTAGAACGCCGTACGGATCCTGGTACACACTGGTTCGGAATCCCCATGTCCATACATCGCCGTTGACATCCAAGGCGACACAACGGTTGAAACCATAAACCAGTTTAACAATGGGAGGTAGTCCCGCAATTTTCTGCGGAGTTTCGTTTCCGTATCTGCCGGATGTGCCGGTCGGCAAGATGCCTCGTCCTAACTGGCCGTGCTCATTAGAGCCCCAGCCCCAGACTCCTCCGGCAGCATCAACGGCAAAGGCACTATTTACACCGGCCACAACTTTGACGATGTTCTGCAGGTTCAAAGCCTGTACCGGAACGGCGGAGTCTTGGGTGGTGCCATCACCTAAGTGTCCATAGAGATTGTTCCCCCAACCCCAAACGGTTCCGTCTGTCTTCAGCATAAGGTAGAATCTGTCTGCCTCTGCTTCAAACGCTTCGTAGCTGTTAACTCCGGCAGCGATGTCCTTGATTCCGTATAATCCTTCGGCTACGTTAAACTGCCAGAGGTAATCCCTGCCCAGCGTACTGAGGTCCTTGGCCGCGAAGGAAGACTTCAATCTAAGCTGATAGCTGGCTCCCATATCCACGATGCCCTGCGGGATTGCTATCGTCAATACTGAGGTTCCGTCTGCGAAACTGTAACTGAAATACTCCGCTGGCAACTCGAGGGGATTTCCCGCATCCTCATTTTTGGTTAATTCGATGTTGGCCAGCCAGGTGTTGGCCGCCAATTCCTTTGCAAAATCAAAGGTAAAGGATACATTAGCATCCAACATGGGTTCTGTTACTCGGTTGATCATCACATTTCCGCTCTTACCGATATTTTCATTGGCCGGAGCGATCATGCTAAACTCAATGCCAGCTCCCTCTGTCGGACCGGATACGGTGGTAGATTGTTCAAATGTTAGTTTATCAGCAGTCTTGTTGCCGTTCGTATCCACAGCCTCCACCATAAATGTATACTTGGTAGTGGCTTCCAGGCCTGTGATCGGATATTCAGTAATGGTTCCGTCTGCGGTGGAGCCTATCAGCACACCATCTTGATAAATATTATAGTGGCCTATTTTGACGTTGTCCAAAGCCGCCTGCCAGTACAGCGTGAAGCTGTCACTCTTTAAATCTTTAGCATTCAAAAATGCGTTTTCCGGCCAGGTTGGGTTCACATCATCAACCGCCGTCATCACACTGTCGCTGAGTGGAGCCGACAAATTACCCGAATAGTCCCTGGCGATAACTTTAAAGGTGTAGCTCGTCTCGCCCGTCAGCCCTCCGGCCAGGTAGGTCAGAATATCGCTGTTCAGGACGGCCAATGGCTCACTCTCATCGTTTTTGTAAACCCAATATTCCTTCACAGCGTACTCTCCGGAAGCGGCGATCCAATTAAGAGTCAGATTATCCGAGTGTACATCGGTGAAGGAAAGGGTACCTGTTCCCCAGCCCGGAGGCGTGCTGGCTGCCGGAGGTGTTGTCACCGCCGTTTCCAGCAAGGAGCTCCAATTGCCCAGGTAATCCCCGGCCTGTACCTTAAAGGTATACCCGGTTGCAACACTCAGGTTTTCCGCCAGATATTCTCTCGTATCTCCCGGTAATACCGCCAGAACCTCATCACCCTTAAACACCTTGTATTGCGTTATCTGCACATTGTCAGTCGCTACAGGCCAGGTCAAAGTAGCGGCAGTAGGCGATACTTGGAAAGCAACGTCGAGTGCTGCTCCCTCTCCCCAGGCGGGAATCTCTTTGTCCGCCACTGCAGTTGTAAATTTCCAGGCCAGATCAAATCCGATAGCTACCCCTGCTGAGGATGAAAAATCTTTGGAAAACTTAATTACATAAGTCGTTTCAGCAGCTAAGACACCAGCATTGATTGTCAGTTTTGATGACCCGCCGTTGTCAACGTAAACAAAGTTTTCCGGAGTCAAGGCTAGCGATTCATTGGTCGCTTCATTATACAATGCAATGCGGTCCGCATAGTTGGCAGGAAGTTTACCGCTAAAATCGAACACAAAACTTGTCTGTGCCGGATCAGTGGGATTGTCAACCAAGTTCATCGCGCCGGTAAGGCTGCTTAAAGTTCCCCGGCTGTTTGCCACATTGCTGAGAGCAAATGCAAGCCCCGAACCGGCTGTCGGATTGGTGCCGGGATAGAAGGTTATCTTGGGTCCGCCAATGCTGGAGTTGCCCAGAGCATCAAAGGCTTTCAGGGAACAGGAGTATGGCACACCTTCAACCAGTTCCAGTGCTTCTCGCGGATGGTTGTAGGTTAGGCCAAGGGGGTACAGTTTATCCAAGTCATACCAAATTTTTCGGTCTGTATCTGTAAACTGGAAATATCCCTCGTAGTCCTCTCCCCGGTTAAGCCAGATAACCCACAACTGCCCCCGTTTGAGCAGATATGACTGCACTGCCTTATTGTCCAGTGCCTCGGACCAGCTCATCACAACCGTTTTGTCCGTAAAATCGGAAATAATGATTTCGGTTCCTGCCGGCCAATAAGGTGCAATCAGATCATCAGGAAGCAGGCCCGCCAAAACGCTGAAGCTCTGAGGTGCTATCGAACTGTTACCGGCCGCATCGTATGCGTAAACTTCATATGTGTGGTACACGCCATCCAACGGCAGCGTACCGCAATAGGTGTTGGCGATGTCGCTTACTGTGGCGATATATTCGCCCTCAAGGTAGATCCTGTATTCCGTAACGGCCACATTATCGGTCGCCCATGGCCACTGCAAAGTCACATATGTCTTGCTTAAATCGGTAGTGGTACTATAGGAATGACTTCCTCCCCCATTCCATAGCGGGGCCTCGGTATCAGCAACTCCTTCCAGAGTACTGATAACGCTCATCGGACCGGTAGAACTAATGTTTCCAGCTTTGTCGAACGCTTCGATTCTGAAAACATAAGTGGTTGCGGGAATCAGGCCGGTGATATGCAACTGGTATGCAACTGTCTCTGCCAGCAGGATATCGCCGTTGTATACCTTATAGCCCGTTACCTCAACATTGTCATCTGCTGCAGTCCACAACAGATCTGCGTTGTCCGCGGCAATATTTCTAACGGTAAGCCCACTCCCGGCCGGCCATGTGGGTGCAAGTTTATCTTCCAGGAGTGTACGGATGCTTAGTTCCAGCGAAACGCTCTTATTATTTTTAGCATCCACGGCCACCACGCTGATATCATACACTGTATCAGGAATTAGCCCCGTAAGCTTGTATGTCGGTTCGGCTTGTGCATCTATTACGACAGGTTCGCCGCCGTTGATTGTCAGCCAATACTCTTTGAGGAGCAGATTGTCCGTCGCATCCGGCCAATTGATCATCATGCTCTCCGGTCCGACTTTGTCCGCCTCAAGCAATGCTCCTTCGGGCCATACCGGTGCCTCATTATCTTCCGGGGCAACGCTGAAGGTGAAGGTAGTTATTTTACTGAGAGTGTTTTCACCATTGTTGCTTACAAGATCCGGCTGCATTTCCAGGACATAGTCCTTTCCTACCGTGAATTGGACCAGAGTGGCCGCTGATGGTTCAAATATCAAAAGACGAATCTTGGTTGCATCTCCGGCGCCCTGGTCACCGCCGCCGCTCTTGGTATATTTGAAATCCCCCGCCAGCAATGCACCATCGGTATCAGCCGGATAGGGAGCCGTCCCTTTGTCCAGGAGGATCTCAGCCCCGGTTTCCTTTTCATAAATCCGGATCCCGGCCAGATTTTTTTCCAGGAAGGCATCAATGCCGTTGGAAAAATTCCATCCCATGCGGAAGTTTGCCAAATCTAGGGGGTATTTCACAATATAGTTTTTATAGTAGTCGCTTCCGGGAACTTCCTCCACGGCAAAGGTGGTCGTATAACTTAATATGGCTGCTCCATCAGTAACAGCCATGGCAGAAATGGCATCCCCGAATTCGCCCTGCCCATTAAATGGTTTTAGTTCAAACACGTACTTGGTACTGCTGAGAAGACCGCCTAACTCGCAATAGTAATCAGTGGGAAGAAATCTCTCTACTTCTTCACCGTTTACAAAAAGAGCATAGCCGGCCACGTTTTCAGGCGTATTGCTGTAGGGCCAGTTGATGGTAACATCGGTTGCCATAACATTGCTGATCATAAGCTCAGCGTCCTCTCCCCATGTGGGAATGCCCTGCAGGGTGCTGGCATTTTTGGTCAACGCGACTGATTTATTACCGGCCGCATCCTCCGCTTCTACCGTAATACTGTATTCGGTAGCTTCGTCAAGATCTGTAAATACTATACTTAAATCACTTATTGAATCGCTGGATACGACTATACCGTCCGCCTTCAGCGCAACATTATATTTTACAACACCCAAATTATCAGATGCTGCCGGATAATTGATTTTGAATCCGGTTGTGGTAACATCGCTTACCAGAATTCCCGCTTCCGCAGCCCAGGTTGGCGCATTCACATCTTTGAAAAGGGTTGTGATTTCGGCACGCAGAGCCGGAGATTTGTTTCCAGCGGCATCTTCTGCGACTACTGTACATGTGTAGGTGGTGTCGTCAGCAAGACCTGTAAAAGCTTTCGTCAAACCCAAGGCATATCCGGATTTTAGTATATTGGCACCTAAACTTACCTCAATCTTATATCTGTTTATACCTATATTGTCGGCTGCCGCAGGATAACTCACGGTAAAGCCATCAATTGTGATGTCGCTCGCTGTTATAACAGCTACGCCTGGCCAGGCAGGGGCCTCTGTATCAGTGGGATCTCCACCCGGGTCTCCTGAGCCTTCCGACGCCTGCCAAGTTAAAATGGGATAACCGTCGTTGATAGTGGTGGTATCCATAACCCAGGGTGCCGTTTCCTGTTCTCCGTTGAGCAGGTTAAGGAGGGAGGCATCCTGCATTTCCGCGTCGGTTTTCAGACTGACGTTTGCTCCCACGGTGCCTGGGGAGTTGACTTGTGCAACTAAGGCATTTGATCCGTTGGAATAACTATCATGCACCGTTCCAGTATTGATTCTGCCGATAATGCCGCCGGTACGATCTTTTCTGCTTGCCGATAAATCTCCCACATTATAGCAATATTGCACAACTGGCGCTGCCGTCACGTCATTCCACCCGGCAATACCTCCCGACCAATTGGTTCCGGTAACAGATCCTGCGTTATAGCAGTTCAAAATGCTGCCGCGGTTTCTCTCCGCAATACCACCGGCCCAGGTTCCGCTGATAGATCCGGCATTGAAGCAATACTGAATCGTACCCACGTTAAACTCCACGATACCACCGCAATTGCCGGTAACATTCATTGTGTTACAGCAGTTCTCGATGAGGCCGTTATTGGTCACCGCAATAGGCGCCGTGGCAACACTAAACCCTGCATCACCTGTAATGCCAAGATTCCGCACGGTTCCTGTAGCCCCGATGATTTTAAACAATGTAAAATCAGGATTGCTGATAGTATGTCCATTCCCATCAAAGGTGCCGTTGAAGCTGCCTGTGATAGTCGCCCAGACATCAGCGGTCAAATCAATATCTGCGGTCAACGCCACGGTTTCACCCTCGTAGGTGTACCCGCCATTGACTACCGCCGCGAAGGCTATAAGATCCGCCGGGCTTCCGATTGAAATCGGTGGAACTGGGGCTGCTACATTGACCGTTCTGGTCACCTCGTCAGCTGCGTTTTCGCTGCTGTCTTTTACATTATAAGTTACGCTGTAGCTTCCGACCGCGCTGGTGTTCACATTGTTGACAGTTACGATCGCGGAGGTCAGGTCGCCATCCACATTGTCGCTCGCAGTTGCGCCTGCATCGGTATAGGCTGCTCCGAGAGGCACGTCAAGCGTGGGGCTGCCCACGAGGGTGATGACTGGAGCCGTTGTGTCAGGCAGATCTCCTCCGGTCCCCTCTGCAGTACTAAACTGCCAGATGTAATTCTTGGCCAATGTCGCGTCATTGTTGGCTTTAATTGCCGCATCCAAAGTAACCGTATATTCACTGCCTGGATTTAACTCTACACTCTGCAGATTTAAATCCAGTTGCCGCAGCTTCGGCTCCTGCTGTTCAACATAGCTAAAATCCAAAGACTTATCCAGAACAATTGAGGAGCCGCCTACTTCGGTAAGCGTCACCAAATCTTCATTAGCTTCCAGATAAGTGTCCACGCCATTGCCGAAATTCCACTGGAAAACAATATTCGCGCTATCCAGAGCTTCGTCAACTTGATATGTAACCGTAGTGCCATCATCGCTTAACAATGTGGCCGCAGGGCTTAATAGTTCAACGGTCATATCGGCTGCTTGCACCGGCGGCACTGTTAGGACCATGGACATGATGAAAAATAAAGTCAATACCATTGCTATAGAAGACTTTTGTCTTCTTCTCCCAATCACTAATTATCCCCTCCTTCTTTATTTAGTTCTCTTAATGACAGAATGATTTATTGGCCGTTTATCACCCCCATAACTATCTTTCCTCCCGTCGGGAAATGTCTTTTTTGCCCATAAAAAAAGCCAGTTGCAGAAATCCAACAACTGACTAATGATTTATCCATAGAAAATGGATACTCCATAGGTTATCAGTTCGCTTTCTTTCCACATCGGGAGGCATAGCCGTTTCCCGCTATACCCTATCGGCTGCTGTCCATTGCCCCGGCATTAGGTACAGCAGCTCGAAAACTAAACCAATCTATTTACTTATGGAGTATTTACTTCGACAGGAATATAATTAACCCTTTAAAATATTTAAAATTTGTCAGAAAAGCATCCCAATGCTTGAGGATGTTTAGGAGTTAAGGCAAAAATTAGCCCGGTACTTCAGGCTATCTCAAAGTCAATCTTAACTGCATCTACATCCACCTTCACCAATAGAACCCTTACCTCGTCACCAATGGAGTATCTCTTGCCGGTATGAGTACCAAGCAAGGTATAGTTGCGGTCATTAAATTCGTAATAATCATCCTGGATACTGGAGATATGCACCAGACCTTCGACGGTATTGGGTAATTCAATGAAAAATCCAAAAGACAGCACCGAGGAGATTCTCCCGGTAAACTCTTCGCCGATAAACTGCTGCATATACTGGCATTTCTTGATATCGACCAGGTCGCGTTCCGCCTCTTCCGCTTTCATTTCCTGCAGGGTCGAGTGCTCGCCGTAAAGACCCATCTTTTTTTCCAGTAAGGCTCTTTTTTTACCGGTCATTCCACCCTCCAGCAGGAGCCTTAACACCCTGTGTACGATAAGATCCGGATATCTGCGGATAGGGCTGGTAAAGTGGCAGTAATACTCGGACGCCAGCCCGAAATGCCCCAGGGCCTGATTGGCATAACGAGCGTGTTTCATGGAGCGCAGCAGCATCAAGGAGATGGTTTTTTCACCCGGACTGCCTTTGATATCTTGAAGTATCTTTTGAAATGCTGGGGGGTTTACCCTGTTTTCCTTAATCTTATGCCCAAACACTCCCAGCACATTATTTAAGCGGTTAAGGGAGTCCCCCTCGGGCTTTTCATGCACCCTGTACAGAGTAGGAATCTCCTTTTTAAAAAGATGCCGGGCCACCACTTCATTAGCTTTGATCATAAAATCCTCTATCAGCAATTCGCCGGGACCGCTTTCACGAATCTTTATCTCCAGCGGAGCACCATTTTCATCCACGATCACTTTGGCCTCGGGGAAATCGAAGTCCAGGGCTCCCCGGTTCATCCTCTCTGCCCGGAGGATGTCGGCCAGTTCCTTCATCAACCGGAAATCTTCCACCAGAGTTTTATACTGCTCAATATATTTCTCATCGTTGTCCCTCAATATATGGTTCACAGCGGTATAGGTCATGCGCTGCTCCACATGGATTACCGATGGGAATATTTCATATTTAACTACCTTTCCAGAGGGATCGATATCCATAATACAACTCATGGCCAGTCGATCTTCGCCGGCATTCAAGCTGCAGATGCCGTTGGATAGCTCCGGTGGCAGCATAGGTAAGACCTTATCAACCAGATAAACGCTGGTCCCTCTCTCATACGCTTCCTTGTCCAATTTGCTGTTTTCCTTTACATAATAGGAAACGTCGGCGATGTGCACCCCCAGACGATATCCATTCTCGATCCTCTGTACGGAAACTGCATCATCCAGATCTTTGGCATCCTCCCCGTCAATGGTCACCATACGTAGCCCGCGCAGGTCACGTCGCCGGGACATCTCTTCGTCAGGAACCGATTGGGCTGTTCGCCTGGCTTCCTCAATTACGGCGGTGGGGAATTTTTCGCGCAAACCAAATTTTTTGATTACGATTTGTAGATCCACCCCGGGCAGACCCTTGCGCCCGAAGACTTCAACGATTTTGCCTTCGGGATATCTATCTTTGTCAGGCCAGCTAGTTATACGCACCAGCACCTTGTCGCCATTGCGAACCTTGGATTTGCTGTCCGGCTTTACATAAATAGGATAAATCTGACGGGAATCATCGGGAATGACCTGGGCCATGTTCTTGCGTTTTTCAAATGTCCCCACCAATTCCTGGTTGGCACGGGTTATGGCCCTGATTACCTCTCCTTCCGGGCGCTGGTTGAGACCGCCCCGCTGATGAATCCTGACCAAAACCCGGTCTTCGTGCATAGCTCCGTTTAAGTTACGGCCATAAACAAAAATATCTTCCATGTCGGGCTCATCGGGCAGTAATATACCATAACCACGCTGGCTGAGTTTAATAATCCCCCGATAAGTATTCATCTTTTCGGGGAGGCCATATTTATCCTTACGGGTCTTTAATATCTCGCCTTCCTTTTGCAGTCGGCCGATAATTTTAGCAAACTGAGCCTGGTCTTTCTCATCCAGGTCCAGAACAGCCATGAGTTCAGCATAGGCTAAGGGCCGATAACTTTCCTGGCGCATATAAGCGAGTATTTCCTCACTCTGAATCATGTTCTCACCCTTTCCGGTGCTTATTGTATCCTATAGTATACCCATTTTAAGGTATATTTTTACCTGCAGCCAAAGCTTCCAACCTGCGTATTCCTTAACCGACTCTTACAGCCCGATCTGGTCGGCAATTTTCTTCATACTCTCCAACGCAATATTCAAAAATTCGTCCCGCTCCAAACCCAGTTCCGAACAAGTTGCCATCTGTTCGCGGCTGGCCCCCCTGGCAAAGGCACTTTCTTTGAACCTTTTCTTCAGTGATTTCATCTGCACTTCGGCCAGTTTTTTATCCGGGCGTACCAGGGCTGCAGCGGTAATGAAACCGCTCACCGGATCAGCGGCATAAAGGGCTTTATCAAGGATGCTTTGGCGCTCCAACCCATGGATTTCATTATGTACTTTGACCGCATAAACAATGTCCGGTTCCAAACCTTCCTTTTCCAATATCTCCGCCCCCAGCAGGGAGTGTCGCCGGGGGTCATCTCCGGTCTCATCATAATCAATATCATGCAACAGTCCGGCCAGGCCAAATTTCTCCACATCCTCGTGCAGATGCTCCGCCAGCCCACGCATAATGACTTCTACCGCCAGGGAATGATTAATTAGATTCTCATTGTGCAGATTTTCCTGTAATAACTTCAGGGCTGCCTCTCTTTTCACGAAAATTCCTCCTTTTTTTAACACAATGATACAAGATGACGTTTTTTATGTATCATTTGCCTATGATAGCATGGTTATCGTTTACTATATAGATTACCCCATAAGTTGGTGCCTGGCACGTTCATCTCACTATGGCTGGTGCAAAACTTCCGATTGCCATACTTAGAACCGTCCCCGTGTGCTAACCTAACTGATAAACTCGATTATCTTCTCCGCTATAAGCAGCTTTTCATTACCCATGGTAGCAATATGGCCGGAATTCTCTAGTTCTATAAGCTTTACCGGAGCCTGTCGAGCCTTATCCTTAATGAAGGGCGCACTACGTGGATCTACCGATTCATCCCAACGGGATTGAAAAAGCAATATCGGTACATTCAGTTCGGGCAGCTCCTTTATGATGGTATCTCGTAAAATATGCATGCTCTGGAGCGCTTTAAGAGGCATTACGGGATAGGCAAACCGCCCCATTTCTTGTAGCTCCGTGGCATCTTGATCCATTTTCTTGGGATAGTATGGTTTCAGGTAGCGCAGGAGAGGTGTCAAGGCCATCAATCGGTGAGATTTGGTGAAAATGGGCGTATTAATGGCAATCACACCCTTCAGGTTGGTATCCTGGCTGGCGGCATGCAAACTCAAAAGGCCGCCCATCGATAATCCGGCTACAAAAATCCGGTTACATCTCCTCTGGAGAAAGTCTATTTCTTGCTCGACCCTGGCAAACCAATCCTCCCAGCCGGTCTGATTCATTTCCTCAGGACTGCACCCGTGACCCGGCAGCAGCGGTCCACTAACTGTAAAACCGGTCTTTTCATAAATGAGTCGGGCTACCGGATAGACTTCCGAGGGGGAGGCGGTAAATCCATGGATAAAAAGACAGGCGGTGTCTTCAACTCCGTTCAACAAAAACGATTCAGCTTGTGGGAATATCGATGACATCTTAATCTCCTATCCTAAGCCCCTAATGATAAACAGTCAGTATGCAGGCCAAAATCAAACCTGCGCTACCCTATATTAACTGCTCAACCCTCCCGCTTGATTCCTGCAGGGGGGATGGCAAAAAGAGCTTGTACAACTAAAATGTTTATATTAATAATAGGCTATTTTTACCGTAATGACCAGTGCCATCAGATGACTAAAACCCGACACAAGGGGAAGTTGAGCCCTTCCCCTTGAACCCTTTAAGAACCGTTCCCTGTCACGCTCGGCATAAATACTGGTTTATTGAAGTCATAGAGCTGGATATCCAGATAGTATTCAGGTTGGAATTGCTCTGATAATGCGCGGGTACTATGCAATTGCAGACTTTTTAAAAGGGCAGTATCTTCTTCTATGAGCAGGCTGTAGGTTGACATCCATTTCATTTCTGACCACATTTTCTTATTGGCTTCTATGTCCAAGCCAGATATATTGGTATCGTAGGGTGATGAAGGATTTTCCACTATGCTATTTAAAAACTCTATATATTTATTAACATAAGCAGCTTTATCAAAACCAAAATTAACCAGCAGGCAGCGTTTCCCATCCACCACAGTCTCATTCCCGAAGCTGCAGGCGGTACCAAAACTGTCGATTTGCTTCAGGATCATACTTGGAGCATCAATAATATCTACCATCAACTCCCGGGGTGCAGGTATTTGCTTACCTTCCCATTCCTGACCTTTGATCCGGTAATAGTATCGGTTAGCTTGGAAATAGCCTTCTGCGCTTAGATCTTCGCCGTTTTCACCCATTTTGAGCAGAGTTGTTTTGGAATAGACCTCATTCGCCTGGCAGCAGCCTTCTATCTCAATCTGTTGACTCGGCTGGTTATCTGTCCCGCAATTATTGTTAAGCATCTTTCCCTGAAATTTATAGACGGTATTAGTCTCCATAGCCTGCAGGCACTTTTGCAGGTATTCATCCGGGGAAAGACCTTGGTGGGTTTCTTTAAAATCAATAGTTACTGCACGGGCTTTCCCGTCCCATCCTACTACGGCTCCGAAGGTTTCTGCCCATAGTCTCACCGGCACCAGAAGCTCACCAGCTTTTGCTGCTGGCGGAACTGGCATCAGGGTTGCCTTATTATTTATCTGGGCGGTGGGGTTGTCAGGCTTTAATACCAGGTTTTTATCCCCTTTGGTGAAGCTGGCGGCATTGCCGGACAGGGTATTATCCACTCCCATGAGTTCCGCCAACAGGTAGGCTGGTGCCAGGGTGATACCGTTAATAATTACAGGTTCGACCTTTCCTTCCACTGCCATCCCGTTAAAAATGATGGTGGGTGGATTTACTTTCACAGCCTGGATTTCTGGTCCCTGAGGTTCGTAAGTGATTTTCACGCCGGCTTGTTTAAGGAGTTTCAACTTGCTTAAGGCGGGAGATCCTTCTCTTATATCCAGCCGGTTATGCTCCAGGCTTACATAGTCATTTTCACCTAATCCCTGCTTCTGGCTATTTTCCAGCAGGGGACTGATGTCTTCAATCTGGTTGCCGCTTAAAGCCAGACGCTGCAGATTGATAAGTTTCGAGAGAGGGGCAATGTCCTTAATACGGTTCTGTTTCAACTCCAACAGTTGCAAACTGGTAAGGCTGCTCAGGGCAGAGATGTCCTGGATCTGGGCCTGGGCCAGATCCAAACAAGCCAGGTTCTTCAAGCCAGCCAGGGCAGAAATATCTGTAAGCGGGTTGTGGTCCAGATTAAGGTTATTCAGTTGGAGCATATTATGGAGAGCTTCAATATTTGCTATGGCATTTCCGGACAGAGAAAGGTGATGTAACGAAATTAAAGCCTGCAGTGGAGACAGGTCCTGGATTTCGTTAGCGCTCAGCTGCAGTATTTCCAGTGAGCTTAACCCTTGCAGGGGGGAGATGTCCTTAATTTTATTATTACTCAAGTCCAGCATTTGCAGCTTGTGCAAACTACGGAGCGGGGAAACATCATCGATCAGATTTTGGTTTACCTCTAACCATTTAAGATTATTAAGCTTTTCCAGGCCGGTAAGGTCTTTTATCATATTCCCATTCAGGTAGAGCTCCTGCAGGCTCTTTATCTCGCCCAGCGGGGCAATATCACGGATATTATTGAAATAAAGACGCAGGTGTTTGAGACGGGGGAGGTCTTTAAAGCCTGAAAGGTCGCGTATAGTGTTGCCCCCCAGGTCAAGCTCTTCCAAATTATTCAGCCCGCTTAAAGCACTAATATCATTTATCTGGCGGTTCTCGCCCAGCTTAAGCTGTTTCAGATGCTGGAGACTGTGCAGGGCGGAAATATCTCTGATCTTATTATCGCTGAGATCTAATTCCTCTAGTTTAAGCAAACCGGCCAGAGGTGAAATATCTTGCACCTGGTTGCGGCTTAATTCCAGGATTTTAAGACTGGTCAGTCCACTCAGAGGTGTAAGGTTGCTGACCGTATTTCTAACCCATTGGCCTTCTTGGTTGGTCATTAGATGGGTATTCAGGACTAGCACTTCCAGGTTGCAGGCATATTCCAAACCTTGCAGATTTTCTATACCAGCATTATTGACCCGTAGTTCCCGCAGCTGAGTAAGTTCGGCAGCAGTTAAAACTCCGCTTTGCTTATTTCCAGTTGCCTTGCTATTGTTTGCAGTCCATTATTCCCATTGGAACAAGAATCGGGGCTGTATGATAAAACCATGGATAATGCCGGTACTTCTGATTCCAGCGGTTGTGATGTATTTTGTTCCCTTAAATCCTAAAGATTATTTGTCTTTGCGACAATTTTTGATTATTACTGATTTGTGGACTTTCCCCTATATAACCATGGCATATATTTTTCTTTATAAATCGCTTGTTTCAGGCAACCAGAGGTTTGAGGCAGATAGACCTCTCACCATTATTACCATTGTCGGTATTTCAGCAATCTACGTAATTGCGGTTTATCTCCTTCCTTTTTATCATTTTTCGATTTTTAAGCTTAATCCTCATTTGGTAATCATTTTTTTAGGTTTGTTTTCCTTTCTGGCTTTAAAATATGGTTTTTTGGGATTTAAGTTATCAGTTAGGAATCTTTATATCGATAACGCTATTAAAACGGTGGATTCGGAAGTATCGGTACTCAATTGTCATATCAAAGATAAAATTGTCCAGATTAATGCTTGCGCCCGAGATATTGAAGCCGCTATAGGAGATGACCGGAATTTAATTGTTAAAAAAGCTGAAACTATTTTGGCGGTGACCGGTCAGGTTTCGAGTGTGGCTGAACAACTCCATCACTACCTTGATAGGATTCATCTTGACCCGATTCGGCAAAATATCGTTGAAGTTGTCAAACAGGCTATTGCTTTATTTGAGCCTCAGATTAAAGAGAAGGAGTTGCGGATCGCTAATAAGCTTCCGCGGGATCTTATTATCCAGGTTGATCGGTTTTATCTGAGCGAGGTATTGAAGAAAATACTTCAAAATTCGATGGAAGCAATGGCAACAGGCGGTAGCATTATAATTGATGTGGCGCGTTCCAAAAGAAATATGATATTAATAATAAACGATAATGGTTGCGGGATTTCTTCCAAAGACCTGCCGCATATCTTAAAACCTTTCTATACTACTAAAGATCCTAGTAGCCATTTTGGCCTGGGCTTGCCTTATTGCTATAATATAATGCGACAACACGGCGGAATGTTGGAGATAGAAAGTGTTGAGAATAACGGAACCACAGTTTTTTTAAATTTTCCGGTTAAGAATATTTCTTCTTGAGCATTCATTCTCAAAACGCGAAGACATAGGGAAATGGTTAAAATAGCATGATAATTTATTAAGAGCCGAAAGGTTCTTTTTTAATAGGTACTATAAAAAAGAGTACTTAGCAAACTACAGTTTGTAGATTATAATAAATTATATGTGATATTATTGAGATTTTTATGAAATTTGTTCATAAGAATTAAATATAAAAAATGAAAGGAAGGGCTGGAAATGAAGAAATCTAAGCTTTTTCAATTTTTTTTGCTACTAATTATATTTGTTGCTATTTTAGCGGGTTGCGGTAGCGGTGGCGGCGGTAAAAGTAACCCTCAATCAAGCACGATTCAATTTTTGATGCCGGATATATATGAGGCGGATGGTAAAGATTATGCCATCCCCGCAGGGGAAAAGGTTCAGTTCTATACTTTAACGGAGGATACTTATACTAAAGTAATAAATGAAAAGGCGCCAGTTGAAGCGGATTATGTATTCACCGGAACTACCAGAACTCCCGGAGATAGCGATATTACATTGAACTTGCCGGATCTTCTCAAAAACCAAAAGCGCTATATTTTTGCAGTGGTGGAAATGGGCAATACTTCTTATGATCTTAGGGGGAAAACTACCACTGATGCAAAAGAAGCTGCTACAAATGGAGTAATCCTACTTGGACAAGCTTCAGGCCTAGTAACCCTGACCAGTGGCGGGAGAATTAGTATCATTAAGTTTGAAGGCAAAGCTGAAGGCGAACCAGTGAAAAGTATCAACTTTACAATGGCGGACACATATATAACAGGGGAATCCGAGCTACCCATACCCAATGATAAAGAAGTTACATTCTATTGTGTGACTGGTGAAATTGGCAATACTTTTAGTACAGATGCTCATATGTTCACTGGGACCACCGGCATCAATAAAACAACTAAGGCTAGGTTGCCGGAGTCATTAGTAGGCCAAAACTGCTACTTTTATGCGGTGGTAAATCTTAAAGGATTTTATGATCTCCGTGGAAAAACCGCCGATGATGTACAAAAAGCTATTTCTAGCGGGCAAGTGTTGTTTGGACAATCCATGGATCCCGTTGATCCGAGTAACAAGAAAATGTATAGTCTAAGTGACGGCATTAATATTGACAACTTTGTATTTCGCGGCCCAACCCCAGATGGTGTTATCAACTTTGTAATGCCGAAATATTGTGTAACAGGTACTCCCATACCCAGTGGTAAGCCTGTAAAATTTTATTCTGTGACTGAGTTGGATGAAATTATTAATGCGGATCATGTCTTCACCGGGACTACTGGTGACGGTGGTACCATTGAGCTCACCTTGCCGGGTTGGTTAATCGGCCAAGGTCGCTTCTTTGTGGCGGTGGTAAACCTTAAAGGCACTTTTGATCTCCAAGGAAAGAGTTTAGCTCAGGTAATAGATGCCGTCCAAAATGGAGTTGTGTTATTCGGAGAATCGAATAATCTTAGCAGTCCGGATGAGCTATACACTTTAGCCGATGGTATCAATATTGATAATTTTGAATTTAAAGACGCGGCTGCCCTGGGCGGTTCGAAGATCGTATTTACTATACCCGATAAATATAAAGGTCCATCATCTGAAGAAGGAGCGGATGACGGTGGCGAGTTCGACATACCCGTTGGAAAGAGTGTAAAGTTCTATGCAATAACTGAGGATGCTTATAATAGCGCCAATGGAGGCGCAGCAATTAATGGGGAGCTTATCCACGAAGGGACTACCGGTGGTAGCAACATTTATACAGCCGAATTACCTGATCATCTAATAGACCAAGAGCGATACTTTCTTGCTTTGATAATCTTGTCAGAAACTGAAACCTTCGATCTTCGGGGAATGAAAGTGACAGAGTTAACTACAGCTATGAGTGAAGGAAAAGTGTTATATGGAAGGCACTTAAGATCTGAAGGTGAAATTGAATTACTTGAGATAGCCGATACCATCAATGAAGTTGATAACTTTGAATTTATGGGCAAAGAACCTTAAAAAACTTCGTTAAAAGTTCCGCTTCCAAAAAATATATCTCAGGAACTTTTCCTGGAAACCAGCTTACCTAGGTTTTAAAAGGTAAGCTTTTTTTTGAAAAAATAGGTCTTGATAATCATCAATTTAAAGATTCGATGTTGAAGGGTTGAAATATAACTAACTTTCGCAGTGAAAAAAGTTGCGGTAAACAATGAACACATAAGCATAAAGCAAAATGAAACCCTGGACAATATGGCAAGACCATAAAAAACCAATTTGTTAATGGTAAAAGGTAAAAAAAGAACTATTAAGTTGAGAGCGGACTGCCCCGCTTAACCACTCAACTATGAAACAGAGAGAAAATTATCATGGATTGCCAAAGTCAAACTGTAAGCTTTAATGATTATCAGGGACCGATGTAGGGTGAGGGTGAAAAATTAAGACGCCAGCAGCCCTTTCACTTCTTTTAACGAATAAATAACCGTCCCTTTCCAATCGGTGATATCCCGATAAGCGTCGTAATCTCGGTCATAGTCAACCCGAATCAGAGCAGGACGCATCCCTACTTCCAACGCTCCCCGCAGTTCGGCGCTGCTACCGTCCCCGATGTAAATGCATTCCTCGGAAGTAACCTTCATTTGTTTACAAGCTTCCCTATAAATTCGAGGATCGGGTTTATTGATCCCAACTTGGCAGGAAAAAACCGCAACGTCGATTAGGGAGGCCAGCTGAGTTGAAGGCCATACTAAAGGCACCTCCATCGAACAGCCGCTGATTAAACCAATTTTATAACCATCATTTTTTAATAGGTTGATGGTTTCTATGGCCTCCGTTCTAGGTCTAAGAGTTTGAAAAGTAAAATCCAAGAGTGTCTTGGTGGCTTTCATAATCTTTGAACTTTCACGGGGCATTCCTACCGCGCGGCAGACATATTCGATACAAGCCTTTACGGTAGCGAATTCCCCCAGCTCCCGTTGGTTAAAAGAATCAAACCAGCGCTGGGCAAATTCTTTTTGAGGCGCTCCCAGTTGAAAAGCCATTTCCCAGACACACTCGTTTTCCTCGAAAGGATACATGTCAACCAAAGTTCCGTAAAGATCGAATATAACAGCTTTAAATTTCATGAAGGGCTCCGTTAATATAAAAGTAAGCAGGTCTATAATCTTATATACCTGCTATACTTTAATTTTACTTCATTTTTTGGAATGAAGCAAGTTGGAATTGGAAATCTATATATAGTAATGATTTTATCTATAAAAGGTCTCAAAAATACCTAAATTTTTTAGCTGAACAGCTACATCGCGAACGGATCCCGCTTTGAATTTTTTAAGCACATTTCCAACATGGGTCCGGAACGTAGAGGCCTCGATATGTTTCATGGCAAGAATTTGGCTTTGGGTTTTCCCTTCGGCAAATAATTTTAATAACTCCAACTCGGTCGGGGTTAATTTATATATGATATTAAGAGTGGCAACCAGAGTGGCCCGTTCGGATCGGAGCGCCCGGAATTCCTCCCGGATCAATCTGGCAATCTCCGGCCTGATGGCGTTTTGGTCAAGGGCGGCCGCCCGGATGGCCGCCAAAGTCTCAATAGCGGAAGAATTCCCTATAAGATAATCAACCGCGCCGGCCTCAAAAGCGGCAAATACCGTTTCTTCATTAGTTAAATGTGAAAATACCAACGAACGTATTTCCGGGGCTTTTGCGGCCAATGTCCGGATGACGTCAATCCCAGCCCGGGGCGTCTCCATCTCAACATCAATTAAGACTACATTAGGTTTCAAAGATAAAGCCTGTTCAACTGCTAAAGCGCCGCTTCCGACGGAACCTACGATTTTCATATCAGGCTCATGACTCAAAACCGTACTCAGGTATTCTCTAATCGGCACCATATCATTGGCGATTAATACTCGGATCAGGTTACTAATCATCTTCTTCACCAACCTTCAAAGGCTATTTCTGGAATAGTTCGTTGAAACTAGAAGTCAAACTGTTTGATCCGGGATTAGACCGTGGATGTGGGTTGATTTCGCCTAGCACTAGTAACATCAATGAAGCAAGAGACTAACCACAGGTTTTTCCAGTCGATAAATAAATTTTGATAG
>ENA-UOOK01002422-UOOK01002422.1-fermentation-metagenome-genome-assembly--contig:-NODE-2422-length-23074-cov-4.287241_pt1 | contig 23074 bp, 33 predicted proteins | sample MGYA00245777_ERZ724023 | MGnify/ENA primary metagenome ERZ724023 (study PRJEB28704, sample SAMN03018312) | fermentation metagenome | biome: anthropogenic terrestrial biome; feature: soil; material...
TAATGCAAAACCGTATTTTTAGAAAATTGCCCTAACTAAAAATCTCTTATTTTTTATTAAATTCTTCATATTTACATCGTATTAACATGGTATTAACATCCGTTAACATTTAATTATTGTTTATCGGTATCCATTGGCGTTCAATCAATGTTAATTAACATACGACCTGAGATGTTATTAGGTAAATAATAATTAATTTCTTTGAAATCTGATGTGTATTCTCTATACACTGTAAGTAAACCACATTTTTCAAGAGATGTAATAGATTTACTCACTGTGTTCCTACTGCAGCCTATTAACTTAGCTAATTGAATTTGTGGAAATATTAAATAAGTTTTTCCATCACGTATTAATAGCCTGTTGGTTGTTTTTTTCTCTATAAAATAATCATAATAACCACAGATTACTCCATATATAATAATTGTATATGGAGTTAATTTAGGTTTAAACCTAAATAAATCTTCGTATATTGGTTTAAATATCGCCCCTCCATTTGTTAACTTATTTTTTTTGTTTGTCATTTTGTGTTTCCACCTTTCTTTTATTTGTCTCTTTTTGTCTGCTTATTATAACATAATGTTTGGTTAATTTCAAGTCTTGCCTAATTACATGTTTATTTTATGTTTGACTAAAATAAAATTATATGTTATAATTGCACCATAAAAGAAAAAAAAGAAAAAAAGGAGAGAATAAATATGAGTTGTTATTGTTTGCCAGTAAAACCGTATAAAGAACAAAATTTTCCATCTAAATACAGCTGGATTGGAGTTATAAAGGAGTATAAAAAACCTGAACCACAAAAGGGTAAGAAAAAAGTGAATTCATACGATCTAAAAGAATACAATGAAACGACAAAGAAAAGAAGTAAGATGTTTAAGCAACTTGATACAGGTTATTATAATTGCTTTAATAGTCCAGTTAATGGAGAGGATATAACACGAGAAGTAAGTAGTATGTTTAGATATTTTAATAGTTATTACTATAGAGTCAAACCAATATCTTCAAGAATTATATCCAATGATTATTATAGAGATAGTAAAAAATATGCACTATATGAGTTTGATATTATAAAGAAGTGCGAAACACCAGAAGAATTATTGCTTCAATTATATAAAGACAATGACTTAGTTGAATTTATGCGTGAAGTATTAGATACAGGAACGTTTTCTAACGAAGGATATAGAGATACATGTATTAAATGGTTTAAATATTGTAAAGAGAATTTTGAAAATTTTAATATGTATTTAAGTGATATTATATTTGCTGAATATAAAAGTGTCTATAAAGTTGATAGACGATATAGTAAAAATGAAAAACACATTGAAAATTTGGTTATTGAATTAATTGATGCAGAATACATTAATTTATACGATATATATATGACGATGAGGTTGATGTATTTGAAGCTTTAATTGAAATGAATTGGTTTATTCTTGCTAGGAGATATCTAGATGCTGCTTCTGTGAAATCTAATTATAAAGAAGCCATTAATGATATCAAGGAGAATGAATCGTTTGAAAATGTCAAATACATATTAAAAACAAATAATGATAATAACGATATCAAATATATTATCAACAAACTAGATTATACTGAGCCAAAAGTAATCCTGAAAGTTTATAAGTATCATGAGAATTTTAGCTATTCGGTAGAAAGCAGAGAGCCAATCGAAATAAAAGATTTTAAGACAATTGATGAAATCAGAAGTTATTTAGTATCGAAATATAAAGTACCGTTCTCTAAAGCAGCAGGAGATATAACTGATTTTAGATGTGATGATGAATATCACTTTGTAGTAGAATGAATGGTTTTCTATGCTCAAGAATAATTAAACAAGAAGGAGATAAATAAACAAATGACAAAGTTAGAAAGAGCATTACTAATTGAGCAAGAAGAAAAAGAAGCGACTCCATATAGTGAACATATTAGTATAATTTTAAATCCTGATCGCTTAACTCATATAACTTGTCCAACGTTTTACGGGATGTCTGATAATTGCGATCTAACATGCAGAGAATGTTGGAATGAACCTGAAGATTCGGTAAATTAAAAATTATAAAGAGAGTGATATGCAACGATATATGGTAAGACATAAATACTTGAACGAAGAAGAATTAGAATATCAGTACAACGTTGTTAATGGACAATAAAATAGAACATTTATGAGAAAGGAGAAAAAGATGAAAAAGTTAGTGACTACACCAATCACAAATACAATTTGGTGGGCGACTGTAAACGAAGAAAAAGGGACTATGAATACTAGCACAAGAGTTGATGTAACAGATAACGCAATTTCAGCAGTATTAGATCATCTACGTGGGCAGAACACATTTAAGGAAACAGGATTTGCTGGATATGAATACGATAAGAAAAGTGGTGGCACTTATACAATAGCTGCTTATGATGAAAAGCATATAACAATTTCAAAAGAAATATTTGAAGAGTTAAAAGAATGCAAAAAGATGTATAAGGAAATTATAAAAATAAAGAACGATACAGAAAGTAATGAACTTCGCTATTATAAAACTTTACTAGAATCAAATGAACAAGCATTTAACGACATATTAGGTATTTGTAACAGTATGGCTGGGGATTGGATTGCTGAAACAAATAAGAGCAAATTGTCTGCATTAAGATCTTGGCGAGAAAAGATTGAGGGAATAATCGAAATTATTAATAATCAAATTTAAAATTGGAGGAACATTGAAATGAATAATGAAAAATATGAAATTTCTTGCCCAAATTGTAGAGAAAAGATTAAGATTAGTAAAAGAGAAATTGAAGGAGAAGATATTTATTACATAGATTGCTGTAATTGCAGTTATACAATTGAAACAGAAGTTAAATATGACGATGAAGATAACATCGTAGATTTGCACGTCTATTAATAATCAAACAAAGACTAACAAGATAAGGAGATAAGAATTGCAATATACTAATCAAATATTACAAGGTGATTGTTTAGAAGTTTTAAAATTAATTCCAGACAAAAGCGTTAATTGTTGTATTACTTCTCCGCCATATTACGCATTAAGAGACTATGGTGTAGAAGGGCAGTTGGGATTGGAAAAAACTCCGGAAGAATATGTACGAAAATTAGTTAATGTTTTCCGCGAGGTCAGGAGAATATTACGCGATGATGGTACATTGTGGCTTAATTTAGGAGATAGTTACGCAGGAAGTGGTAAAGGAGCGTGGAAAAATAAAAAGGGTCAAAAAGAAACATATGTTCCGGATGCAAATAGTCCCCAATGCAAAATACCTAAAACGCTCGATAATTTAAAGCCAAAAAATCTTATTGGTATTCCATGGAGAGTGGCATTCGCGTTACAAGCAGATGGATGGTATTTACGACAAGATATTATTTGGCATAAGCCCAATCCAATGCCTGAATCAGTTAGGGATAGATGTACTAAAGCACATGAATATATTTTTTTATTGAGTAAATCTCCAAAATACTATTATGACTACGAGTCAATTATGGAAGATTGTGTTACAAATGAAAATCGTCCTTTTGGAGCAATAAGAGAAAGAGAATATAATTATAATTCAAAACACATTGAAGCAAGAAATAAATTACACAAAAATCTTCAAGATAAGGGGCAGCCTAATCATTCTTTTCATGAAAATAGGGCAGAAGGAAATCCTGATAAAACATATAAAAAGAAAAATAAACGTTCTGTATGGACTATTGCACCAAAACCATTTAAGGAGTCTCATTTTGCAGTATTTCCACCAACTTTAGTAGAACCTTGTTTGCTAGCAGGGTGTCCTGAAAATGGAATAGTTTTAGATCCTTTTATAGGTTCCGGAACTGTGGCATGGGTAGCTAAAAATTATAATCGTAGTTATGTTGGCATTGAAATTAATCCCAATTACATTAAAATTGCCGAAGATAGAATTTCTTATATCTAATTTTAATCAAACAAAGCAATAATAAATAGGAGGACATAAAAATGTTACACAAGCATTGTTGGCATGAAGATAGATCAACTCGAAGAAAAGTAAGAAATCCTGAAAAGTGTAAATCAATTGATCCTAATTATTTATGGCATGGAGATTATGGATGGGTTATTAGATTTAGATCAATTGAAGAATGTTGTATTTGTCATAAAAAACGATTTAGAGGCGGAAAAGTTGGTTCTGAAGGATTAGATTATCTTGATATTTTGGATGAACCATTAACAATTAAATAATTTATAGTCTGGCCACTTAATCAGAATCGATTTAAATAATGTTTTTTAATATCTAAAAGGCGTTCTAATATGTCTCGAAGGTGTTTCTACCTTAAGTGCCTTAAACGCCTAAAATGTTTTGAAAACATTAAAATAATTGATTTGTAATTTCAATAGATAAGGACAAGAGAATATGACTCAATGGGAAAAATATCTTAATTTATATCTGAAATATAAAAAAGCTTTAAAACTAGCTCCGCGGACAATCAGTGATTCAGAATATCATGTGAGAAATCTTTTCAAAGATAAGGGTGATGTGGACTTTTCGGATATAAGAGAACTTAAAAGATTAGTTATTGAGTACTTCGCAGATAACGATAATATTAATCCGGTGACATTTAACACTAGGAGAAAAAACTTAAACACTTTCTTTAATTGGCTAGTTGAAGAAGAATATATTGAAAAAAGTCCAATGAAAAGCATTAAGAAGGCTAAGGAAGGGCATAAACCTAAACATGTAAGTTTAGATGTTGTTCTACAGCTACTTAACGTATGTGACTTAAATACTTATACGGGACTAAGAGATTATACTTGCATTGCTTTGAGTATTGATACTGGTATACGTCCTTCCGAGATGCATCAGTTATTATATTCTGATTTTAATTTTGAAAATTTACAGTTTACCATTCCAGAAGAAGTAGCAAAAACAAGAGTAGAAAGGACATTACCCTTAAATGAGAAATTAATTCCATTTTTGCTACGCCTACATGAATATCATATTGAATATGGATGGAGTGAAGAAAATTTACCTATTTTCACATGTATTAATAAATCACCGTTAAACCGCTTTTCTTGGAGGAGAAGATTATTAATTTATTCAGAAAAAATTGGAGTTAAAGTAACTCCATATATGCTTAGACATTCTGCTGCTATGGGTATGTTAAGAAATAAAGCTAATGTATTCCATGTCCAGAAAATGTTAGGACACACTAATCTAAATACTACAAGAATTTATGTTAATCTTGATTTAAGTGACTTAAAAGAGATACATGAAGAAACATCTCCTTTAGACACTGTTATTGGGGCGAGTTAATATTTCTAACTCGTCCTTTTTTATTTACCAAAACATTTATTGGAGAGGCTATAGAATGTTGTTGGTGTACGTCATTTTGATTTAGTGCAATATATCTACGTGTCATAGTTAATGTGCTATGCCCCATAATCTTCTGTAGACTAAAAGCATTACCTCCTAATCGAAGAAATATAGTGCCAAAAGAATGTCTGAGAGTATATGGCGTTACCGGCACCTGTAGTTTTTCACTATATTGTCTTAATCTTCTACTCCACTGAAATCGCGTTAGAGTTGTCCCATTTTCTGTACAAAACAATGGAACTTGATCATTCCAATCTGGATGTCTTATTGAATATATATTTTTAATGGCATCAACACTTATTGGAGTTAATGGTAGTGTTCTTGCTATTCTTGTTTTTGCTACGTGTGCAGGTACTAACACCTCAAATGATCTTAGGTTAAATTCTTTAATTGTAAGTTGGGTAGCTTCAAATGGTCTAACTCCGGTATCCATGGTAAGTACAATCAAAGCATAATCTCTTACTCCACTAAAAGTTTTAAGGTTTGGAAGAGATAATAGCTCTTTGAGTGTGTTTTCGCCTACTGCCCTCGGTTGTTCATCTTCTTTTCTTTTTGGGATATCTGACATTGGATCATTTGGTATATAGTCATTTTTCTTTAACCATGCAAAAAATGTTTTGAGTGCTTTTCTTCTGGTATTAAATGTTATTGGCGATAATTTGGCACTTTCAATAAAATATGATTGAACCGCTGTCTTTAATTCTTCATAATCATAAATTTCAGCGTTGGTTAATTTAAAGAAATTATTTGTATGGTATTTATAATCTTCAATTGTCCTTTCTGCCAATCCTTCGACTTGCTTTGATAAAATAAATTTTTCACGTATCTCCTTAGTAGATAAACTTTTTTGATGAATTTGACGTACTCTACTCAATTAGCCCACTCTCTTTCCTCTTTAAATTTAGTGGGCGGTTACTTAAATTTGCCTGTTTCTAGGACACCGTCCTACCTTATATTTTAGGGTAAAAATAAAAAACAGGAGTATCAAAACCCCTGTTAAATAAGCTTGGTAGTCCCAACGAGATTCGAACTCGTGTCTTCGCCGTGAAAGGGCGTGGACTATAATTTTAACATAAAAGTGCAGTTAAAATGGGGTTTGATGTTTAGAAAGTTGCTTCTAAGTAACCGTCCTAACCAATTATAGTTTGTCCATTTTAATTTGTCAAGTTTTAATAAATTTATTCATATTTTAAAAATTAATCAAATTAACACTTGACAAGTAATCGGATATGTGGTATAATTAACCTATAGTAGAAAATAAAGGAAGGAGGACAATATTTTTACTTGGTACACAATTTAATATGAACAACAATAACCAACGTTATTTAGGGTTGGTTATTGTTGTATTTAAAATTTTGGAGGTAATTAGAATAAGAGTCTTAGCTTTAGACCAAGCAACGGTTTCTGGATATGTATTTTTTAATAATTATGATATTATTGATAAAGGTTTAATATCACTCAAGGACGTTGATTTTCCTTTGTCCTTTTTTAGACAGACATTAGTTGAACTAATAAACAAACATAAACCTGATGTTTTACCACTTGAAGATTTACGATCAATGAGAAATGCATTTACTGTTCGTAGATTACAACAAATAACAGGAGTTGCGCGAGAAGTATGTGAAACTTATGGCATTCCATGCTATGAATGCTTGACGGTAACAGTAAGATCAAAATTATGTACGGTTAAAACTGGCGAAAAAGGACGAGCAACTAAGTTTGATTTAGCCCGTAGAGTTTGTAGTATGTATGATTGGGAATATCCAACTAATAAAAATGGTACGGAGATTAAAAATGCTCAGCATAAGTTTTTTAATATTACTGATGCTGCTGGAATTGGTTTGTATTATTTAAAATATGTGGGTGGTGTTGAAGATGTATAAGTGTAATAAATGTGGAAAATGGACTGCTAAATATAATTATCAAATAAAAGCTTTTATTTGCGAGGATTGCGGAATTGGAGAGTATATGAACCCAAAGTTCAAAAAATGTTTTAATTGTGGATGCACATACAATTACTGGACTGATTTTGATCCTTCTGGTTGTAGTTGTTGTGGAAAATCATTCGTTGATTAGGAGTAGTTAAATGGAATTAAAAGATATTCTTTATGAAATTAAAATTAATAAGAACGATAAATATTATTATGAATTACTACAAAATAATAAAATTCGTGGCTTAATCCAATCTGTAGTTAAAAGACATAAGAGTAATAAAGATATCATTTATGCTTATGCGGTAAGCGCCCTATACGAATTAACTATGTTTGATTACCGCTACCATAAGAACTACACAGAAGCTAATTATGTATCGTTTATTAATGTTTGTCTAAGACGTAGGGTTGCTAAAATGGTTCAAAAAGATTGCATACCTAATACTTGTTCGTATGAATATTGCTATAAAAATAAAATATATCAAAATATTGATATAGGTGAAGAAAATTTTTATGAATTAGTCAGGTTTCTAAGTGAAAAAGAACAATACATTATTTATAAATTATATCGTGACAAATATACGGAACAAGAAATTGCAGATGAATTAGGTGTTTCTCAACAAGCGGTACATAAAAATAAAGAAAAAATACTAAAAAAAGTAAAAAAAATGTTAAAAAAGAAAGAAAATTAAGAAAATGGTTGTTAAAAGTTGTTCAAAAAGCTTATTACTAAGTGAAAGGTTGGACGAGGAGTGTTTTGAAACAAGAAAATAATCAATTATTAGAACAATATAAAGCTGAACGCAAAAAACTTAAGAAATATATACGAGAAATGAATAAGCAGATAATCGAAATAGATTTCGATAACATTGGTTCAAATAACAAGGCTTATTATGATAGCGAACATTATTTAAAAGTATATTACGAAGAACAAAGATTAGGTAATTTAAATTGGTTATTAAATAATTTAAATTACGCTATTAAATGGATGGAGTCTGGACATGAACCTGGTATTTATAACGGAATAGAAAGCACAAAAGCCAGTGAAGTGTATAAAAGGATCTAGGATGGTGAAAAGTTGAGTCAGTTAGATAAGGCAAGAGTTATTCAGCAATATAGGATTCAAGGAAAAACATTTAAAGATATAGGACAAATTCTTAATGAAAATCCAGAAGCATGTAGGTCAACATTGAGGCGTTATGAATCAAATTTAAATAACGATATTGATATCCTTAATATTTTGGATAACGAGTACGATTTCACAGAATGTGCTTCAAAAAAGGCTGAAGAAAAATGCAGACAGATTAATGAATATGAACGTAAAAAGAAATACGGTACCTATCTTTGGATAAGTGATACACATGAACCGTATTGTCGTAGACAATTAATCAAAGAAATTTTATTGTTACCAGAAGTACAAGAAATAGATACTGTTATTCTTGGTGGTGACATTGGACAGTTTGATGTAGCAAGTAAATGGCAAGTCGAAACAGATGATGTTATTGATACCACATTAACTAAGATGTCTGAGTTATTTGAAGTATTTTCTAGTCAGTTTAAAAAAGTTTATATTATACCGGGAAACCATGATAATTGGACACAGAGAGAACTAACTAGAAGTATAAAAAATGGTTTACGAAGATTAGTTAAAGATATCTCCCCTATTCAGACAGTAATTGATGAATTGTACGAAAAAGGAATTACAAACTTAGAATATACAACGCAGAATGAATTAGAGCTTGGCAATGTGATGTTTGCTCATCCTAATGAATTTTGTGCAACTCCCGGACAAACAGTAATTAGAGTGGCGGATGCTTATTTAACTAAAAAGCGTAATTTAAGTGCTGTTATAATTGGACATACTCATAATATTTTTGCTTCTATGTATCGTGGCATTGCAGTTTATGAGGGTGGTTGCATGTGTCACGAAATGGAATATAAAAAGAAAAGCAAGATTAATAAAACATTATGGGTTCCAGCTTATGGAATTTTTAAGATTGGCGAAGATGGAAATTTAGACACAAAGAAATCAAAAGTTGTAGCAATGGTTTGAATAAAAAATGAGGATGAGGTGATGATATGTCATTTGTAAGCATTGTGGGAATTGGATTATCAGTTGCGATTTGTATGATAACTAAATGCATAGTTGCTCTTAACTTAGAGGTTAATAAATTTGATGAAGATGGTAAAAAAATTGTACTTAAACCTGCAAACTGGAATGTAATTATTTATAGTATTATTCTTGGTTTAATAAACCTATTTTTTGTTGCTGCTGGAATATTTACATTATGGAATACTTCTATCTTTGGTATTTCAATTAATTTATAGGATGAGTTGATTTAAATGGCTAGAAAAAATGATGAACCTGAATATTTATTGATTGAAATGTACTCTTATTTAATTGGAGATATGGTTGGAGATATTGAAGTTACTGAGGATATACTTATTCGTGCATTAAATAAGTGTATTGGAGATAAAAAAAGAAGAAAAGATTTAGAAATAACTGAAGATACCACTAATTTAGATATTCTTGAAATGTATGTTACAGAAGATGATGTGTATGGTGCAATTAATTCTGCAGCTAACTTAAGAAAAAGGTCTCCTGATACTAGTGTTAAATTCGATGAAGTTAGAAGTATGGATCTTAGTTTTAATAATTGGGATTCTTATCATGATGGTGAAAAAGAGTTTGCATTAGAGAGACTACGTGATTATCAAGAATATTATTCTTTAGAAGCTCCTAACGATAGATTTGGCATATATGATGTAATTGATATTGAAGTTAGGATGCAAACTATTCGATTATTTTTACGAATGGCAAGACCTAAAGACCCATCTATTGAAGAAAATGAAATGAAACTAGCTAGATTAAGACAACAGTGGTCAAAAGCATTAGATGATCTTAACCTTAAAAGGAAACAAAGAGGCAATAAGACTCAACCTGACGAAGATGCCAATACTCATACTAATACAATCAAAGAATTGGATGAAATGGAAGCCGAAGTAAAAAGAAAACAAGAAGAAATATTACGAAAAAAAGCTGAAAGACGAAAACAAAAATAAACTAGAGAGACTTTTTATTAAGTCTCTCTTTTATTTGTGAGGGATTTGATATGAAGTGAAATTGACTCCTAAAGAAATACAATTTTTTAGAGAAAATCCGGGGGCTGCTAGTAAATATTTATTTAATAGCGATCCATTATGGTATCAAGAAGATATGCTTAACGTTGCCAATAACGCAAGAATTAGTATGTGGATTGCTAGTCGTGGTATTGGTAAAACATGGGAGGGTGCAATTTGGTTAGCTCATGGAGCATCTCTTTATAATGATTTGACGTGTTGCGTATATGCCAAAGATTTTACTTATACAAAAGCTACATTTGAAAAACTAGACAAAATCTATGAAATGTCTCCATTTTTACGTAGCATAACTTATGGACCACCAAAAATTCAAAAAGAAAAAGCAGAATTTAGATTTAAGAACGGCAGCATTATTTACGCCGAACCATTTAAACGAGGAAAAAGATGGAATCGGATATTATTGGATGAAGCCAGAGAAATTGATTTATCTGATTTTTCGACTGTTATCTTACCTATGCTTTCCGACCCCCATCCTGTAGCATTAAATAGAATACTTTTAGCGAGTTCTGCTACTTATTATGGCGAACCTTTGCACAAATTATACCAAGACTTTGAAGAGCATATTAAAAGAGGCAGTAAAGAATATGGCATTGCTAACTATAGCATCTACGATGCAGAAGATTCTCCTTATTACGATACTGTGATGATTCAAAATGCTAAAAGAATTATGATTGAAGAAGAATTTGAAATTGAATTTGAAAATAAATGGGTAAATCTAGCTGGTGGTTGGATTAGAGGCGCATTAATTCGTAATAGTGAACGTGATTATAAGCCAGAGAGATTTGGTAAACCGGGATTTTGTTACACCATTGGAGTTGACTTTGGTAGAGTAACAAATGGTGACGCTACTAGTATTACAGTTAATAAAATTATTCCCAATGAAGGGGTTGCCATTGTTCGCAATTATGCTGTTAATGGAATGCCTATTCCAGATCAAGCAATGTTAATAAAACAATTCTGGAAAGATTTTGGTGGTAAAGATCGTGGTGAAGTGGTTAGTATTTGTTTAGATAACGAAAAACTTGGATATGCAGTTTGCGACAGTTTAAGATTACCAAGTGCTGATATTCGTGACGGAGAGTATCTTCCCCCTATTGTTGCAAAAGAGGATTATGAAGTTCCGGATGCGGTAAGAATTATTGTTCCCGCTAATTTTGCTGATAAAACTGATATATGGATTAGAGCATCAAAAATGAAAAAAGGATTTGAATTAGGTAATTTATTCTTGCCAAAAGATGACCATCGTTTTTTACTAACGGAAGCGGAAAAATCAAAGTTACCTAATGAAGATCGGGAAACTCTTGAGATATATGAGGAAATCGCAGAATTAAAGCGTGAGATATGTAATGTTGAACTTCAGATGAATGGTACATCTTTGAGCTTCAAAAGAAGCAGCCGTCGTGACAATAAAAAAGACAGATTTACAAGTGCTTTCTTAGCAAGTTCAGAAGCAATTGATTTTTATGACGAGTTAAATAAAGACAAAAATGATTTTTGTGTTGGTTTTACTGGATAGATAAACGTCTATGGCGTTATGAATGGCGGTGAAAAAATGAATGAAGATATTGTTGAGAATACAGATAATAAACTAGAAGAATTTAAAGCTTACGCTTGGGTTAATGATTATCAAGGCGCTTATTTTAATCTTAACTACGGTTCTGGAACATTAGATTTTGCTAATTTTATGATTCCAAAAAGATACGATCAACAAGTCAGAAAAGCGAAAGAATTACGAAACTATGATATTTGCGATAGATTGTTGAGGATTAGGCAAGATTACACGTTGCCGATAAAAGGGTTTAAATTTAAATGTGCATCAAAAAAACAACAGAAGTTTTATGATGATTTTGTTTTACCTTTGGTACAAGATTTTGCAAGTCAGTGGATTTACGAACGACATACTATTGGTGATGTATATGCTCATTTTGGTTTTATGCCTGATGGAAAAACTCCAATGTATCTTACGGTAGAGGATTCAATAAATATAACTCCTGTTTCTGCCTTGGGCTATGAGATGTATGAAATTAGATTATCTAATGAATTTGTAAAGCAAGTAAAGAAATTACAAAAAGAAGGAAAAATTGATAAACTCCCCCTCTATTTACGCAAGGCAATAGATAATAACGGAAAAGTTAATAATAAGATTACTCTTGATACAAATAGTATGATTAGAACCACAAATCAAAAACAAGACTATGAAGAAGTATCTTTTCCCCCAATGCTAAGAATATTAAAAAGTTTAGCGTTGAGGGAATTTTTAATTGATATCGATTATGTTAATGCTTTTGGTAGTCAAAAATCAAGTATTGTTCATATTCAATGTGGCGAAAAAGAGACGTTAAAAAATTGGGATAATCCTAAGATTAAACAAATTCATGATTTGGTTACTAATCGCGCTCCGGGGCAGTTATTTTTAACTACACGTGGAGATGTCAAGATTAATCCTGTGAATATTAATCTTAATGAGTTATTTGATCCTAAAAAATTTGAAGAATGTAATAAGCGCATTCTTGATTTTTTTGGTATAAGCATTGTTTTTATTCCATCTGAATCGACAGGAATTAACAATTCAACGGTTTATGTAAGTTTAAAACCGTTAGAGCAAAGTATTAAAAGTGATAGAAAGGTATTTGAGAAGTTTCTAAATAAATATTTTAAAGTTATCAATAAGGCTAATAACTTTGTTGAAATTCCTAAAGTCGAATATGAACTAACTAATATTCGAGAAAATAAAGAATTAATTTCAGAACTAACATTTTTATTTGAAAAGGGTATTATTAGCTTTTATGATCTCGCGCCTATCTTTGGGTATGATATTGAAACTCAATTAGAATCCAAGAAAAAGGCTTGGGAAAATAGAAAGAATGTAAGCCCATATTTTGAAAATAGTCAAGGACTTTTAAATCCTGTTGAACCTGTTCCACAAAACAATAATGAAACTAATAATACTAATACATTACAACTAGATAACAAAATTAAACAAATATAATGTTTTAATTTACCGTTGGAAGGCGTGGGTTGTGCCTGTTGCCAAATATTCCATTAGCGGGATTAAGAATGGTATACCATTCTTTTTTATTTTTTAGAAAGGTGGTGATAAACATAAGTAAGGCGTTAGCTTTTAAAAGTTCTTTTATGACTTCATTGAACAATGATGTGACTGATGATTATAAACAATTTTTTGCTGATTTAGGGATTCCTAATGGTAGCAAGGCTGGATGCGTAGTTGATGCTTGTAGGTCGCTCCCTTTTATAAACGATAACTGGATGGCATTTACCGAAAAAGTGTTAGAAAATTCTTATCAAAGTTTTGTAAATAGCTTTATCGACCTAGAACATGACGATTCGGTGATTTTAGGCAATATTGTAAAGTCTGAATTAGTTAAATCAGAAGGACAGCCAACTATTGTTAGAATTTGCGCTACCATGTGGAAAGATATTATGGATAATTGGTATATTACTGATTTAATGACTGAACAATGGAGCATGGAAGCTAAAACAAAAAGTTATGCATTTATTGTAAATGGCAATATTGTTGAATGGAATAATGCTCCGCAGAAGTGGAAGGATTCAGTTAAGTGCTGGTACGAAGGAACGCCAGTTTACGATGATTTTGGTAATCGTATCGGATTACTTTTAGGAGGGATTGATGGAACTGTTGATTTTTCTGGCTTAGCATTATTATCTTGGAAAAGTCCAGCAGATCCTTTAACAAAAACAAATTTGATGGTTGCATCTAAAACAAAGGAAGGTGGCAATATGGTTAATTATACTCAAGAACAATTAAATGAAGCGGTAAAGGTTGCAAAAGCAGAAAAAGATACTGAATATACTCCAAAAGTACAGGAGTTAGATTCACAACTTAGAACTGCTAATGCTTCTATCGCTGAAAAAGACACTAAAATTACAGAATTGGAAACCAAGTTATCTGAGACAGAATCGAAGTTACAAGCGGAAGCTAGTCGAGCAGATATTGCTGAAGCAGAAGTTATTAAACGTGATAATGAGAAAAGATTTGAAGATCGTAAGGTTGTTTTAGCTTCAAAAAATTATCCTACAGAATTAGTAGATGAAGAAAAAGAATTTATTGCATCTGCAAGTGATGAAGATTTCAATAAGTTTGTTGAAAAGTTTGAAAAACTTGCTACTGCAATGAAAGCCCCAAAACAAGCCAATGCCTCAACTACTTCTCAAGGTGCTATTAAGGTGGTTTTGACTAAGAATAATAGCGATTCTTCGGATAGTTTTAACCCATTTTTATAACATTTTTTAATTAGACAAATAAGAGATAAATGATTAAACAAGGAGTGAAATAAACTAATGATTCAATTAAAGTATGGTTATGATTTTAAAACTGACATTATTGGTAAATGGAAGAGCAAAGATGCCACTGCAGTTGCGGCTGGTAAGATTGTTGATTTAGATACAAATGGTGATCTTGCTGTTGCTTCTGCACTTGGTTATTTTTTGTTGCAAGATGTAACTACTGACGGTCCATCTTTTAACGAGCGTGAGCTTGGCGTATGGCAATGGGATGTAAAAGCAGGTTCTCCCGCAGCTGTTGCTCCTGCTAAAAAGGGTGCAGTTATTTGGATTGATAATATGGCTGGCACCGCACCTGTTGCTGGAGATGAAGTAGAGGCTGCTACTGGTGGAGTGTTGCAGAAAAAGAGTACTGGAACCGCGGTTGGTAAAGTTCTTTCCGTTCCTGCTACGGGTGTTTACGAAATTATTTTATATTAATTTGATTAAATTAAAGGGAGATGAATAAATAGATGATTCTACAATGTAATAAGAATGATGTACAAAAAGCGGTTGCTGCTTTAAATAAACCAGAATCTGAACGTACTCCGTATGAAAAGAAAAGAGAGGCATTGCTAAAAGCTTGTGCATCTCGTGAAGATATGATTGCATACGCTGCTGCACGTACTGATGTTATCGATTTAGTTATTAAGGCTAAGATGATTGGTACTCAGTTTTTCCAAACTCGTTCTTTAAAAGGTGCTGAATTAGCGCAGTACGTAACTAAAGGCGCACGTGCTAATATTCCCGTTTATTGTCTTAGTACTTATGGTGGTAACGGGCAAATGATGTATTCCAATACTCAGGGTATTGTTGATGTTCCTTTGAACTTCCTTGCCACTGATAAAGTTAAAAGCCCAAAAGCTTCTTTATACTATGGTAACGTTGATTTTAGTGAGGAAATCAATGAAGAGTTAGCCTATGATATGTTAAAACAATTGGATTCAATGGCTTGGACTGCATTAAACACTGCATTCGGTGCTTTTGATGATACTGTAATGATCGCCGATTCTTTAATTAAAGATTTACCCCAAACCAATGACATTGATGTATCTACGGTTTGTAGTGGCAAGGCTACTATTGATTTGTATAAAGCTATTTTGAAACATTTCTATGCTTTAGGCAAATCTCCGTATGCAGTGTATATGCCTGCTAGTCGTGCTGCTGACCATTTAGATTGGGTATCTGTAACTGGCGCTAGTGGTGAACCTTCTCAAACTATTGCTCCTGATATTCAAGCTGAAATTTGGCGCAGTGGTGGATTGAACATGGGTGCTTCTTGGATTCCTAAGATTGTTCCTACTAATATGCTTGATGGTTCTACTGAAAATGGTATTTATGTATACGTAGTATCTACTGAGCCTGTTGGATTCTTCTATGAGAAACCAGAACTACATACCACCGTTGTTGATGATCGCGAACCTTTGTTCTATGAACATTACGAGTTACGTACTGGTGCTTTTATCGTACCCGCTCCCCTTCGCGTAAATATCGCACGTTTTAAATTAGGATAATACAAGATAATAAGTGAGGCTTAACCGCCTCACTTTCTTTTAAGGAATTAGGAGGACATATGATTCAAGCTAGATTAAAGAAAACTGGTGATAAACAAGTCGATCAACAGGCGTTGTTTGTTGCCGGAGATATTATTTATCCCGGTGAAAGGTATATTGCTTATTCAGATAGTGTTTTGACAATTTTACAAAATCATCCGAGAGTTGAAATTAAAGGTGATACTGAAAATAAGGCTAAAATTGGAGATGATGCTAAGGTTCAAAAATCAGTAGAACCTCCGACTCAGACTCCCGAAGAGTTTGCAATGTTACATTTTAAAACTGTAGAAAAATTATTGCCGGAAATTGAAGATTTGGAATTCCTTGAAGCAGCACAAAAATTAGCTAAAAATGCAGTTCTTGATCGAATTAATATTCGTATTGAAGAATTGCTCAATAAGTAGGTGATTAAATGGCATTGCCTCTATCATCTCTCGTTGAGTTCGCAAGGTTAATGGTAGATGATTATGATGATTTAGATGGATTCCAAGAATATTCAGACGAAAGATTGATAGATTATTTACGTTTTGCAGCCATTCTGGAAAGTGCTGAGTGGGATCAGGGTTATTCAGTACAACTAAACACTGAAAATCCTGATTCTCCCCCATTTTATGAGATTGAACCAGATCCTCCGGAATGGTTACAGATGTTAATTGTAACTCGCGCTGTATTAGGTATGCGTGAATGGAGAGAATACTTCAGTCTTGACAATAAGATAATTAAAAAGACTAGCAGTAACATTAAGGATGTTATCGAAGGATTGAAAGCTACCCGCGCTGCCATATTGCAAGAACGTAGACATTCTTGTGTTGGATATTCTTACAATACTTGGGACGATTTTTTTACTCGACCTAGGCTAATTGTTGATGAAATAAGCAAAGGATATAGGTAAATGTAATGGATGAAAACAAAAGAGATACAAAATGCGATTATATAATTCGCAGTACTTTATGCATTTTAGACTTAGCTTACCCTTATGAAACTTTAAATGATAAAGCTAAGTCTACTAAATCATTCTTACGCAAGCGAATTATGGATTATATACATCAAATTGAATATGAAAATACACAAACAAAGGAGGAATAAATTTGGCTGCAACTGATACCCTTAAACGTGGCATAGAAGGTGAACTTTATTATAATCTTGATTATGATGCCGATGAACTTATTACCGAAGGGTGGGTTCGTCTTGGATATGTAACCTCTTTCACAATCAGTGATGATCCGAATGACTTTGAATATTATGATAAATTCGTTCTTCAACCAGCTAAAAAAGGTCGATCGACTATTAATGGATCATTATCTCAGAATTATTCTAATTATACTGCATCTATTTATAAGTTAGCTAAAGAACGTAAAAATGTAGCTTTGCGCCTTGATATTGCTGATAACGGTGAAGGTCCAGTTACCGAACAGCTTTATGTACAATTGGTTAACTTTAAAGATAAATCGTTTGATTTTGGTGATTTGAATGGTGATAGTGATGGAGCTATGACTTGTAGTGTTAACTACTCTTTACGAGATTATAAATTTCATCAACCTGTCTAATTTTAATCAAACAAACAATAGATAAGAGGTGAGACAAATGGCTGCTTGTACTTTACAAACCCTCAGTGGTTTTGGGGGTATTGTAGAAATGACTGAAGCTGATATATTAGGAGATTTAATTCCTAATCCTAATGGACGTACAATATTAAAAGTTACAAACAACAGTGAAGCAGATATTACTGTTTCTGCTACATTTCAAGTTCCGTGTGACCAAGGACTTTTCCACGAAATGGACGTAACCGTTCCTGCTGGTAAAACCTATGAAATATTATTTAATAAACGCTTAACCGATCAAACTACTGGAAATGTATCAGTTACCTATTCTGATGTTACTAATGTTCTTGTTGGAGCTTATGAATTACGTTTTTAAACAAAGAGAGATTATTCTCTCTTTTTCTTTTGAAAATAATCTCATAAATTGAGTTTATATATTGATTACAAAGTTAAGAAAGAAGGTGAATGAATGGCAGAGTTCTCAGCAATATCATCATTAGAGGTTGATATAATTTTATCTCCTGAAATACTTCATTCACAATCACATATTGGTTTAGAAAATAATGGGACTATAGAATTAGATAACGTTGGAAATCTATCTCGTAATCCAGTAATGGAAATAACTCTTAACAATGAATCTACTTCTCTTATTATTACTAATCAAACAAATTCTGAATCAATCACTATTACAAGAGATACACCTTACGTTGTTGGTACTATTTTTAAGATATATTCAGATGCAGTTTATATCGATAATAGAGAAATTTTAACAACGTTCACTGCTCCATTTATTATTGAAGAAAATAAAGTTAATATTTTACAAATAACAACTGGTGATGGAATTACTATTGATGTTCAAATTCAATGGGTAAAACCTTCTCCATTACAAGAAACTATGGCGTATGTTCAGGGCTTTACACTTAATGAAGTTAGAACACAACAAAAAAGACAAGTAAATAAACTTAATAAATATACGAATGGATTTATTAATCAGGAGATTTCTTATGATTTTAGCATAGATCATTTATATTTTAAAAACTATTTCCCATCTCAAGATATAGATACAACTTACAACATTAAGTATCAAACGGATTCTATGTCTACAGATATTCAACCACAAACCATATATTTATCAGGTGTTTCTATTTCTAGTTGGGGAATATCACAAGAAGAAATTGGTTTAGTAAAGGAAGGTGTAAAAGGAAATTGTTGTAAAAGGTTTGTAGGCTAAGGTTTTTTAATCAGACAAGAGTAAAAACAAGAAAAAGGAGAAATGAATTATGGCAATTATGGGATTTAAGAATGAGGAAAAATTAACTAAATGGCAGCAATTAAAAATGAAGTCTAAAGTTGTACAATCTGTTGACTTAGATTTTGATGGAGAAATCTTTTCTGTAGAAGTTCAATCTGTATCGCAATCTACTTTGGATGCAATCAATGAAAAGTATGATGATAAAAAAACAGCCAGACCACGCCAATTTATGAAAGAAATTAAAAAATATGTTGATTTTCCAGAAGATTCTAAGGAGTATTTAGATTGGCAAAAAGAAAACAAAGTAATTGAATCTCTCAGGATGGCTGAGTTGGCATTGGCGTTTTTAGTCGAAAAACCTGATGGAGATACTGTAGAAGATCAAATTATAGAATTAAGAAATACTCTTCGCCCCGGTGATTTTGTAAAAATTATTCAAGGTGGTTATACCGCTTGTGGATTTGATATGAATGAGGCTATTGAAGAAGCAAAAAACTCCTAATTGTCTGTAAGAATGGTGATACGCCAAACCTTCATACAGGCAAACCAACATTAGAATATATAGATTTACAAATTTGTGAAAAATATGGACAAGACCCTTTAGATTTTTTTGCTGGCGAAACTTCGTATGAATTACGATATAAAACGCAAAAGCCTAAGGGTCTTATTAATAAAATTAAGGCGTTACTAAATTTTGAATTTGAGATATACCCTACTAGCGGATGGAATAGCGAAAAAGGAGAATCTATGAAAATTCTTCTTAGAGCATATCATCAAATTAATGTAGAGGAAGAAAAGCGTATTCGCGATCAAATGGAAAGTAAAGCCAAGTCGAGATAAAGAGTGCTACTTTCTTGGTGGCACTCTTTTTTTATTTATTTTTAGATGGTGGTGAATTAATTGAGTGATATTGCAGAAATAAAACAAATGAGACGTGATCTACTTAAAGCATTTAAAAGTAGATATGCAATTACTATAACTATTAAATATCAAACTGCCAAACCAAATGAAACAAATTCAAATTGGACAAACGGTATTCCCTTTCAATATAACGATGTCCCCTGTTTAAAAAATCCTACAGGTAACACTTATTTTAGCGATAACATTGTTCCTGCAATTACTGGTAAAAATATTTTTATTATTCCTTTTGATTCAAAATATGATTTTAGTGAAAATAAAAAACGACAAATCCAAGTTGTAGATAGTATGGGTATCGTCTATCCAATTGATAAAGTTGAACCAGATGTTAGTATTGGTAATAATAAATATTTAGTTTGGAAATTAACGCAAAAGTAGCGGTGATAATAAATGAGTAAAGTTGGATTTACATTAGATATTAAAGGTTTTGAACGACAGATAAATAAATTGAAAAAAAATATCGAATTGGGAATTAGAGATGGTTTTAAAGATTCCCAACAATTTTTAATTGATAGAATGACATTTTATGTTACGCAAGAAGTTTATGATGCCTATACCAATCCCGATCAGAGCGATCCTAATGTTAAAAATGTGTACCATCGTACTTATGAATTACAAAATAGTATTAAGGCTAAGGTTATCGGTAACTCAATCTATATATATTCTGAAGGTGTCGATTATGCCGAGCGTGTCTTAAAGGGGCATGAAGCTATGGGCGCTAATGGATATGATTATCCTTGGATTGGTAAAAATGCTACGGGAGATTTCCTTAAATCGCGTGATTGGATTACACCAACACGTGAAGAAATTATTGAACATTTTAACCAAAGCACTGGGTTTAAGCAAATTATTATGGATGCTATTAAACGAAGAATATAAAGGCAGGTGAAATAATTGCCTATAACTACAAAATTTGATTCTGATTATGCGATTTCCACATCATTAAGTATTCTTAAAGAATGGATATCAGATTATTTATCTACTGATATTTATGATATCTCTGATGAATCTGTATTTTTCGATGAAAACTTTATTTTAACTAAGCCAATGATACATTTGCAAACGATGAACGGAACAAACAGAAACGTTGGACTTGGTAACACTATTAATCAAACTCAAAAAGCTAAAATTAAAAATGTAGATATTATGTGTTGGATATATGTAGATGATAATGTTGGTGGTTTAGCTACAAGTAGACGAATTTCAGATATTTTAGATGCTGCATTTCGTAAAAATGGATATTTGTTAGGTCGAGCTGGTTTAGCTAATCCAAGAATAAGTTCTTTTCGCGAATTTCCTAAAGACTCTTACTCCCCTGTTTTTGGAGGCAGAGCAATGATTAGTTTTAAGGTTTTATGTGTTTATGATGGATAATATTTTATCCAAGCTAGGTTGACGAACCGAAAAGAGTGTGATTTCCTCCATACTTCTGCTTGGATTATTTTATTGTTGAGGAAAATAAATAGATAAGAGGATAAGTAATGCCAAAGAAACATTCGTTTCAAGAAGTTTTTAATTATTTTAAAGAGAAAAATTTAATATTATTAGAAACGGAATATAAAGATATCCACACTAAAATGAAATATCAGTGTAATTTTTGTGGAGATATATCTTATATTACTTTTCAAGATTTAAAACGTACTACCAATAATTGTAAAAATAGTAATTGTAAGAATTATAGATATAACTCTCAAAGATTTGATTATGAATATGTTAAAAATTATTTTGAAGATTATAACTGTAAATTACTTGAAGATAGATATATTAATAATAATACTAAAATGAGGTATATTTGTAAAAATGGACATGAGGGGTGTGTTACTTTTGCCAGTTTTAAAGCTAATAATGGTAATTGTAAACAATGTGCAAATGAAAAATTAAGTGAAGATAGAAATTTATCGTATGGTTATGTAAAACAATTTTTTGAAGATTATAACTGTGAATTACTTGAAGATAGATATATTAATAATAGTACTAAAATGAAATTTAGATGTTACTGTGGTAGAGAAAGCGTAATTGCATTTCGTGATTTTCGACTTGTTAAAAGATGTCAAATGTGTGGAGAAGATATAAGGGCAATAAAAAGAAAACATGATTTTCAATATATAAAAGAAAAATTTGAAGAATTTAATTGTAAATTGTTGGAGTTTGAGTATTTAGGATGTTATCAATCACTACATTTTAAATGCCATTGTGGGAATATTGAGATAATGACTTATATTAATTTTTTAGAAAGTAAACAATGTCATCAATGTAATAAACAACATGTTAAAGATTTAAAGAAATTATCTATTGAATTTGTTAAAAAACAATTTTTGCTAAATGGATGTAAATTATTAGAGAATGTATATATCAATAATCACACTCTTATAAAATATCGTTGTGAATGTGGCAATGTAGATTTTATTACATATAATGCTTTTCAATATGGAGAAAGATGTAATAAATGTAAACCAGAAAGAATAAGTAAAAGTTTAAAAGAAAATGGGAATTTAAAGCCTAAATATGGTTCTGATCATCCTAATTGGAATTCTAATTTAACAGATGAGGAACGTCAAAAGAATAGAGATATTTTAGAAAATGAAATATGGCGAAAAGAAGTTTTTGAAAGAGATAATTATACTTGTCAAATTTGTGAACAACATGGTAAAAAACTTTGCGCTCATCATTTAGATGGATATCATTGGGCTATTGACAAAAGATTTGATGTTAATAATGGAATTACATTATGTAAAGATTGTCATAAGGAATTTCATCATATATTCGGTTACAAAAATAATACTGAAAAGCAATTTATTTTGTTTAAAAATAATCAAATAAATATTAAACAAGAAATGGGATAAGGAGGCGTGATTATTTTGAATGACGATCTTTCATTGGGGTTAGGAATTGTTTTTGATCAATCTTCGCTTCAAACCTTAAATTCTTTATTGAGTTATGTATCTAAGATTCAAAAACAATTTGATTCTTTAGGTAATCCGTTGAAAAAAGCTAAACCGCCAACTGTTGATTTGAACGCTGAATTTAATAAATTAAATGTAAAAGCTAAGGAAGTAACTAATACAGTTAATAACGTTGGTAAGGGTATTACACAAAGTTTTGAACAAG
>ENA-UOOK01002424-UOOK01002424.1-fermentation-metagenome-genome-assembly--contig:-NODE-2424-length-23066-cov-33.931859_pt1 | contig 23066 bp, 24 predicted proteins | sample MGYA00245777_ERZ724023 | MGnify/ENA primary metagenome ERZ724023 (study PRJEB28704, sample SAMN03018312) | fermentation metagenome | biome: anthropogenic terrestrial biome; feature: soil...
TTAAAAAAGAATTATTGAAAAGAAAAGCCTAGATACTTGTTTATTGATTGTAGGAATGAATACCATACAAAACAAGCACTAGGCTCTTTCATTGTTAACTAAACTTATGGGAGATCAGCCTTTTCTTGCTCAATTCTGTGTTCTACCACAGTAACTGTATTCACTATGTTAAACACAAGGAAAACAAAAATTATTAGCATCCAAAGTGCATTCAGGACGCCATTAAAGACTGAAAAGAAAACCAGAAAAAGAAAAGAAAGCCAAAAGCTTGTGATTGAATGCTCACGCATTTTTTGAGTTGCTTTTGGGGTTAATTCATTTTTCCCAAGAAAAACGGATAGGTAAATACCTAAAAAAAACAAAGCAATTGCTGCACCAAGAAAAACCATTTTTTAACTCCTTTTTTATCTCAAATATCTTTTGTTGACAATCCAGAAGAATTCTTCAGTAAATCTTCCATCCCCACGGGTATGGTTGACAAACCAATTGAAATCTTCAATAGACGAGATTACCATGTAACCTCTTTGGCCACTAAGATCAAAAATCACAATTATTTTCTCATCACTGTTTGTCTGAATGAGAAGTTCCTGATATGTTGACTTTATTGACATCGGCCTTGCAAAACTTATTATATCCTTCTTGTATATTACTTTATGCATTTTCCTCCTTGAGGATAATTTGTTCCCATAAATTGTTAAAGAACACTGTATTATACCAAAAAATCACCCAATTTACTATGGGTTCGCTCGCATTTTACTAACTTATGATAATTGTTGAACCATTAACAAACCATTCGCTAACCCAAGTTTAACAAGCTCTTGCCATACTCCCTCGGTTACAAATGGAATAAATGGATGCATAATCTTTAAATTTTCTTTTAGAATAAATAGAAGTTCTGAAAGTTTTTCTTTCCTTTTATCACTACCAATAGGCTCCTCTTTTATCTCCTCTTTTATATCTTCAATCCAAACATCACAGATCTGATGCCAGAAGAATTCTCTAATTGCTTCAGCGCCTAAATTAAATTGAAATTTTTCTATATACGCAGACACTTTCTTTACATGCTCCTTTGTCTGCTTAACTCTTTCAGTTTCTTCTATATTGATTTTGGCAATTTCTTTTAATTCAGATTCATCAATATTCATTAAGATGAACCTACTTGCATTCCAAATCTTAGTAACAAAGTTCCTATTCCCCTTGATTTTTTCTTCCCTAAGTGGTGAATTTGATCCTGGTAAAGCATCTATGTAGTACCACAGTCTCAACGCATCGGCTCCATATTTCTCAAATACCTCTTTTGGTTCAACACCATTTCCTTTAGACTTGGACATTTTTGAACCATCCGGTGCAAGGATAATTCCTGTTAGCATAACCGAAGAATAAGGAACTTCATTTGTTCTGTAAAGACCAAACATCAACATTCTAGCTGTCCACCAGAACAAAATATCTCGTCCATGAATCATCATTTGAGTTGGGTAATACTTTTTAAAATCTTCACCATCTGGACCACCTAGTGTCGAATATGGCCACTGACCAGAGCTAAACCAAGTATCAAAAACATCTGTTTCTTGTTCCCATACTTCTCCAGATTCTGACTTGGGAGGTTGTTCTCCAAGAAAAATTTTTCCTGTCCCAAATACTTTTGTACCAAATTCTTTTTCAAAGTCAGAAACATTTTTTCCTTTGTTTTCAAGCAACCAATCATAGAGCTTTTTACCGCCACTATACCAAACTGGTATTCTCTGTCCCCACCAAAGTTGTCTTGAAATACACCATGGTTGAATATTTTCATAGAAATATTCTAAAGCCTTCTGCTGTCCCTTAGGAACAACACTCACATCTCCCCGTTTGAGGGCCTCTAGGGCCCTTTTTGCCAACGATTCAACATTTAGATACCATTGATTAGAGATTATCGGTTCGATGGCGCTTTTACACCTCTCACAAATTACAACCTCATGCTTAATATTTTCAATTTTGACAAGTAGGCCTAAATCATCTAACTCTTTGCATAGAGCCTTTGAGCACTCCGTTGTACCCATCCCGACAAATCTTTCAGGAATATTCCCCGTCATTTTACCCTCCTCGTTTATTACATTCACTATTGGCAAAGAATGCTTTTTCCCTATTTCAAAATCAACTGGAGAATGAGCAGGAGTAACCTTTAAAGCCCCCGTACCCAATTCCATATCTGTAGTATCTTCTGCGATTACAGGAATCTCCCTGTTGGCAATAGGAAGAACAACATTTTTGCCAACAAACTGAGAATATCTCTTGTCTTTAGGATTGACCGCCACTGCTGTGTCTCCTAGCATTGTCTCGGGACGAGTTGTAGCAACAGTTATTCCTTCAACCCCAAAAAGTTCCTTCGCCTTTTTTCTGTCCGACTCCTCTACAAAAGGATAGACAATATATGCAAAAATTCCTCTTCTTTCCTCGTGCTCTGTATCAATATCTGCCAATGCTGTGTGACAATTTGGACACTGATTAATTATTCTTTTATCCCTATACACAAACCCCTCTTCAAACATTTTGTAAAAAGTGGAATACACAATTTCGGTTAACCTTGGGTCTAATGTAAAAAATTCTCTTGAGAAATCAGCTGAAAGCCCAATTCTTTGCTCATACTCCCTCGCATTGTTCATATTTGTCAAACAAAATTCATAACACTGTTTGTAGAATTCCTCTCTTCCCAGTTCAAATTTGTTTTGCCCGCTGCTTTCCAAAAGCTTTGTAAAAACGCTCTCAGTTTGAATTCCTGCATGATCTTTTCCGGGGAGAAGAAGGGTCGGGTGACCAGTCATTCTCTCGTATCTTCCAATTGCATCATGAAAAGCATATCCACACATATGCCCAAGATGGGGAGTTCCGTTTGCGTTGGGAGGAGGAAGTGTTATTGTAAAAGAGGTCTTAACCTCTATCTCTTTTTCTTCCAGGTATTTTTGCATTGTATCAGGATTAGAAAAACCAGAATTTTTCCAAAGAGAATATATCTTTTTCTCACGTTTGTTAGATTCAAATGTTTTTGGTATTTCTTTTTGCATCTTGAATTATTATATCAATATAATTGAGTTGTGAAAATGGTACCGTTTCACATGGGGATTAATAGTTTTTATTCGACTTGATAAACAATTCTCGGTCAATTTTAAGTTGTATGATATAATGCTACCAATATGAAAAAATATAACAATAGAGTTGGTAATGGTAAAGAGGATTTATTAAAACTATGTACACTCTCAGGAACGAGTGAAATTGGACGAAATTCCAATTTTATCCAATACAAAGATGAAATAATCATGGTCGATGCTGGATATTCATTTCCTGGGCAAGAGATGTATGGAATAGACTACTTAATTCCAAATACTAAATACCTCAAAAAACAAAAAAAGAATATTAAAGCAATTTTAATAACACATGGACATCTTGATCACATAGGGGCATTAAGATGGATTCTCCCTGAACTTGATTATCCACCTATTTATGCTGGAGGCTTCGCAAAATCCCTTATTGAGGCAAAGATGAAAGAGTATAAATTGGAGAAGAAGGTGAAGATTTTTGGTGTTGACAGAAAATCTCAGATTCAAATTGGGAAATACTTTAAAGCATCTTTTATTGGGATCAACCATAGTATCCCAGATGCGTTTTCTATCTTTATTCAATCTCCAAGGGGAAATATCTTTTTCTCGGGCGATTTTAAATTTGATCTTACTCCAGCAAATGAGCCTCAATCAGACTACGAAAAGCTCAAAAGCCTAAGAGGGAGAGTCGATTTGGCTCTCATTGAGAGCACAAATGCAACAGTCCCAGGCAGAGCTCCTTCCGAAAAGATGATTTCTGAGAATCTTCTTGAAATTATCTCCAAACAAAAAGGAAGAGTCATTGTTTCTGCTTTTTCCTCTTTAATTACAAGGCTGTACTCCTTAATCGATATCGCAAAGAAGACGAACAGGAAGGTTCTTCTCGCCGGAAGAAGTCTTGACTTGGCAATTAAAATTGCCAGAGAAAACGGATATATCAAAGTCGAAGACAGTCTCTTTATAAAAGACAAAGATATAGATAAATATCCAGACAATCAGCTATTAATTCTTTGTACTGGTAGTCAAGGAGAAAGATTTGCAGTTCTTAATAGAATTTCTTTAAATGAGCATAGAAATATCAGGATTAAAAGAGGCGATTTGGTCATAATGTCTTCTTCCGAGATACCGGAAAACATATCCAACATTGAGAGAATGACTGACAGGCTAATATCTCTCGGAGCCGAATTAATGAAAGACACTGTAAACATGAAGATTCACTCTACAGGGCATGGCAATCAAGAAGATATTCGAGCAATGGTAGAATTTATTCGTCCAAAATATGTAATGCCAATACACGGTTCTCTCACTTTTAGGTATTTTAATAAACAAAATTTGGAGAAATGGGGAATTAATCCAAACAATATTCTTCTTACTGATGATGGGCAAGTTTGGGAGTATTCAAACTGGCAATGGAAGAGGGGAAAAAATATCGAATCAAAACCAATCCTAATAGATGGGCTTGGTGTCGGTGATATCGGAGATATGGTACTAAAAGATAGAAAACAATTAGCAGAATACGGAATCTTTTCAGTAATTCTAAATTTAAGTGCAAATACACATAAGGTACTGGGCAAACCAAAATTTCTATCTAGAGGATTTATTTACTTTAAAAATTCCCAATCTCTTCTAAAGGAAATTACAAATACCATCTTTGATGAACACAGGATGTGGCTCAGTAACGAGCAGAATATGGCTAAACCTGACTACGACAAGTTTAAGGAGAGTCTAGAGAAAAGCCTTGCTAAGCTGATTTACAAAAAAACTGAAAGAGAACCAATCATTATGGTCTCACTAATATAGTCTTCCTCTTTTACAAACAATTCAATATGATATACTCTAGTGTATGTTTCATCTGCCTTTTCTAAAACTGAATCAAAAGAATAAATTAAATCCAAAAGATAACATTGTCGCACTAGATATTGGGACTGAGTTGCTCAAAGGAGTGCTTTTTAAAGTCAATAAATTCGGAGTAGTTGTATCAAAAGTTTCCAGAGTAGAACAGCAACAACATGCAATGAGAAGTGGCATTATTTCAAACCTTGATACTGTTTTAACAAATTGTAGGCTTACAATGTCGTCTTTAACTGACCGACTAACTCCAGAAGAATATCCAAAACATATTGTTATGGGAATTGCAGGAGAATACATCCAGGGAGTTTCCATCGTTGTTAATTACCAAAGGGATCAAAACTTTGAGGAAGAAGTTACAGAAAAAGAGCAGGAGAAAATTCTTTCTCAGATTGAAAGTAAAATAGTATCATCGGGGAAAGAAGATTTGGGTCAAAGAATCGGGCTCGTAAACGAGGATATAGAAATTCTCCATCTTACAAAAACTGGCTTAGAGATTGGTGGGATGCCTGTTGATTCACTCATTGGATACAAGGGGAAGGATGTAAAACTAAATTACTATGCCTCTTTTGCGCCCAAAACATATGTGGAATCACTAAAAAAAGTAGCTTCAGAACTTGATTTAAATGTCCTTGGAATTGTATCGCAGCCATTTGCCGTAGCAAGAGCATTCTCAGGATCCTCAAACAGAGATTTCTCAGCAATTTTCATAGATATCGGTGGAGGAACGACAGATATCGCAATCGTTGAAAAGGGAAACGTAATTGAAACAAAAATGTTTGCATTTGGAGGAAGAACAGTCACAAAAGAAATTGAGAAAGTATTAAATTTAGAATACCGTGTAGCAGAACAAAGAAAGATAAAATATTCAAAGAAAGACCTAAATAAAGAGCTCTCAAGAGATGTTCAGAAAATCGTATACCCTGTAGCAAAGCTTTGGATGAGGACATTAAAAACAGCACTGTCTCTCTGTGAAGATGTTTCTTCCTTTCCTCCTCAAATTTATCTCTGCGGAGGAGGCTCTTTACTGCCAGAAATAAAGGAGGTTATGCTTGAATTTCCTTGGAAAAAATACTTACACTTTGCTGTTGTCCCTAAAATTGAATACTTTACTCCCGACAAGCTGGATCGAATTACTGATAACAGTAAAGACATGAGAAATATCTTTGATATTACTCCAGCATCGCTTGCGAAATTCGTATATGATATAAATAAACAGGATTTAGATGGAACAGGAGAATAAAAAAATAACAAAAATTGTAATTAGCTCTGAGGACGAGTTAACTGATGTAGTTACTGGGATCTTAGAATCACCCAATGAAAGAATCGTTTTAACATTTGCAGAAGAATCCGATTTACTCATTAGCCCAATAAATTTGAGAGTTATACAAGAAACTTCCGACGATGAAAACAAACTTTTAATTGCACAGATAATAAATAACCCAACTGGGATAAAAAACGCAAGAAGTGCTGGAATGGCAACAATTGAGACAACAACATTACCATTAGAAGACGATTGGAAAGCTGAGCAAGAGAAAAAGGAAGAAAGACTCTCACCGAAGCCTGCTACTAAAGATAAAAAAATTGACTCTATTGATTCATTATCAATTGAAACTCCCAAGGAAGAGGAGATTCCAATTATTATCGAGGGAGAGGATATGGGAATAAGCATTGATAATGATTTGCCTACGGAAGAAGATGTTTTGCCTCAACAAGAATCGCGACTGGAAGAATTAAAAAATTCCGATTACGAACAGGAATCAGATTCTAATGTTAATTCTCCTAAAAAATCTAATGCAAAAAAGGTTATTAATGCTTCTTCTAAAGACAAATTTCGAAAGGAAAAAAGAAAACTATCTCCAAAAACAAAAAAACTTCTTGGTTTAATAGGTGGAAGTTTGCTTGTAATAATTCTTTTAGCTTTATTTATTTACTACAAAACCGCTCCCTATGTAAGAATTAGGATGTATATCGAAGCTCGGGAAGCCTCTATCGAAAGAGTTTTCACAGGAGATGAAAATATTAAAGAGATAGATTTCGAAGAGAATAAAATACCAATTAAATTTGAGAAAGCTGAGAAAGAAAGGTCTACTACAATAAAAGCTACAGGAACTGCATATAGAGGAGAGAAAGCAAAAGGGACAATAATTATCTCATATTGGCCTCCAGATGGTAGTGAGGATTGCCCAGGACGTAAACCAGTAATCCTTGAGGCAGGACATTCAGTGATTTCTGGAAGCAGTAAAGCTTTAGCTTTCACTCTTGAGAAGTCAATTACATTCTCATGCGAACAGATAGCTCCACAATCGGTTGGAATTGTTGCATCTGATATTGGTGATTTATTTAATCTCCCAGCGGCAACTTCCTTCTCAATTCAAGGCTTCTCAGGCACTGTTATGAAAGGTATTGCTTCTCAACCCACAGCAGGAGGAACAAAAGAAGAGTACAAGGTCCTTTCTCAGGTTGATGTAAACAATGGGATAGAAGAGCTACAAAAGATTTCTTTTGAAGACGGAGAGCGTGAGTTAAAAGACAAATCTGGAGGTACCTGGGAAATAATCTCCGATTCTTTAAAGAGTGAAATCGTAAAGGATAGTATTAAAACTGATAAAACTGTTGGGAGTGAGGCAGAAGAAGCGAATTTAAGTCTTAAAAGTATTTCAACTGCGACTTTCTTTATGAAAGACGGTTTTGATGAGAAACTCTCTGAGCTATTTACTAAAGAAGCAGAAGAGAAAAATCTTTTTGAAACAGATAAAAATTTTGAATTAACTCTTAGCAATGATATCTCACAAGAGATTTCTGTAATAGAGAACAGTCCAACCTCACCCAAAATAAAGTTAGTAGCAAAGGCGTCAATAAAACCCAAAGTTGAGAAGCAATCAGTAATCGATGCTATTAAAGGAAAGAAGTGGGAAGAAGGATTACAGATTTTAAATACATTTGTATTTTCTGATAAGAAAACAGAAGTTGTGTTTGATCCTAAATCTTTTCCCGAGAAACTTAAGTATTTCCCTACAAAAAGCGGAGGGATTGTAATTGAGTTTCAAGAAGTGATTTAGGCTTTAATTTCATACATTTATCTGATAGAATTGCTCAGTTGTGTACCTGTAGCTCAATTGGATAGAGCAATTGCCTTCTAAGCAGTAGGTTGTCGGTTCGATTCCGGCCAGGTACGCCATGCTTAGGAATATACAAAAAGGGGAGAGATGCCTGAGTGGTCGAAAGGAAACGCTTGGAGAGCGTTCGTATGAGAAATCATACCGTGGGTTCGAATCCCACTCTCTCCGTATTATGGAATACATCATTCCGAACATATCCAAAACATTGTTTTTCCCTGTATTTCAATCAGTTCGGGATATTCATTCCGGATTAGATAGTGAACAGAACACCCGAACAAACTAAGATGATGATATAATTACTCATGCACAAGAATAAATATATTGAAGATTTAAATTATTTACTACAAAATCTCCCTCTCTTACATAAAAATCTATACGCTTTAATAACAAAGGAGAATTTCCAAAATCTAGGGGAAGAAGCTATCAAAAGAATACAAAACAATGAATTCAAAGAAAAAGATTTTAATCTTCTAATCCTTTCTATTCTTTCGGAAATTAAAGATCCCCATACTTCAACATATACGAATGGTGTAAAAACTCCAATATATTTTGAATGGGTATCGGATGGCTACTATCCAATCATAATCCCGGAGGAGTATGAAGATTGCCTGGGAAAGAAGTTAACAAAAGTGGATGGAATTGATATTAGCAAATTCTGCCAAGAAGAAAAAAAATACATTGTATATGATAACGACGAGCATAAGAAAACAGAGTTAGCTAGATTTTTAAATAATGTAGATATAGTTAAATACATTTCTAATAGTTCAGGTGAGAAGGTTGAGTACACATTTGAAAATGATAAGAGAATATCTCTTCCACAGGAAGATCCTAATAATCCCATAAGGCAAACTAGTATATATATAATTGAGGGTAATAAATATTTGAATATGAGATATAATTATTTTGTAGAAGATAAAAATGGCGTACTATATTTTAAATACACACGATGTCGTGAAGATAATGGATATAAGATTGCAGATCTAAAAAAAGATATTCAAGCCATCCTTAAGAATAATCCTAATAAGATAATTGTAGATTTAAGAAACAATGCTGGTGGTGATTCTTCTCTGTTATCTCCTATTTTGAATGTTTTAAAGAAATATCAAAAGAGCAATCCTTCAAAAGTATATTGTTTAATTAACAGGAAGGTCTTTTCTTCGGGAGTCTTAAATACTTATGATATGAAGCATGAATTAAATGCAACTTTAGTCGGACAACCTACCGGGCAGGGTGTCAATCATTATGGAGAAATTAAAACATTAACACTTCCGAACTCTAAGATTGAAATACAGTATTCATCAAAATATTTTAAATTGATAAATGATGACTCTCATAATATTCTCCCTGATATATTCATAGAACCAAATATTAACGATATTATGAATGGAAGAGACCCTGTATTAGATTATTGTTTGAATAATTGAGTTTCGGAAGTCATTTCATACCTTCCGTTGGCAATTCAAATGTTTTCAATGTAATATATTCTAATGTTACACTTACTGCTCGCTGGCCTATGCCTCTTCATACTTATCAAATCAGCAAACGTCTTTATCGATCAATCTCTCGCAGTAGCCAAGAAATTAAAACTTAGTGGGTTTTTGATTGGTTTTACAATTCTCTCACTTGGAACTGCTTTACCAGACATCATTATCAGTATCTTTGCTGTAACTCAAAACAACCCAGATTTTGCAATTTCAACCTTTTTGGGCAGTGCCTTTGCAAATATGACCCTTCTAGTGGGAGTGCTAAGTTTTTTTACAAAATACAAACTAAACAAAACAGATGTAGAAAAAAATATTCCTATCACATTTGCTGCTTCTGTTGGATTACTAATACTAATTCTTCTTTTTAGGATGAAGTTCACATGGATTGTTGGTATTATCGTCTTAGCTATATATATCATCACTATTCTTTTTGCTTCCCAAAACAACAACTCTAAGATTAGTCAAAAGACAGATAAAATAAACATAGCTATATTTATTATTTCCTTTATTCTTCTAATTGTCGCTGGGAAAATCTGTACTGACCAATTTATACTCTTTGCAAATCAGTATAATATCTCAAATTCTTTAGTTGGTTACTTTATGGTTGCTCTAGGTATCACGATACCAGAGCTTGTGACGTCCCTAGAGGTCATTAAAAGAGGGGATATGGACTTAAGCCTCGGGAATATACTCGGAGCGACTTTGATTAACATTCTGTTCATTCCAGGGCTTGCCTCTCTTCTTACAACATTAAATTTTCGACCCTTTATACCTGGAGTTATCTTTTTAATTATTTCGATTTTGATTTTCTATTTTCTTTCAATACTTGGGAAAGAGTATTACATTACAAAAAGAGAAGGATTTGCGATGCTACTAATTTATATCCTCTTTATCCTGTTTCAATTTATTTGAGAAAAGAATAGCTAAACCAACAAACCCCCAAAGCATCCCTACTCCTTGAGGCAAAGATACTAGGTAGTGATCAAACATTCCTATTACCAAAATAGATGAGAGAATTAAAACAGAGGAGATAGTTAATGACTTGATGCTCTCTTTAAAGATCTTGTAAATCAAAAAGAAGAAAACAAGAAATCCAAAAATTCCTAATTCAGAAAGAAGTAACAAAAAGACATTATGAACTGGTTGTAAAAGAAAAAGTCCTCCCTTTGTAACTGGGGCTCTGTCTTCCATAAAAAGAACATATTTGCCTAAGCCCATCCCTTGAAAAATATTTTCTTTAAAAATAGAGGGAAATACCTTAACTAAATTACTCCTGTCTATTGCTCCGGAATCTCCCCCTTTAAGAAGAGAAAGAAATCTTTCAACTAACAATATTGGTGTGAAAGAAAGAAGACGTTTTTTACGGATAAAGAAGGTAAAGGAGAGGATTAGAATAGAGAAAAAGAGTAGTAAAATCGTCACTCTCGAGAAGGTAGGTATGATAAAAATTACAGAAATTAGCATTGTGAGAAACGAAACAAAAGAATATTTCTTTTGGATATTTTTTACGAAGTAGAGTGAAAGGAAAAAAGAAAAAAGGAAAAAACCAGCCAATATATTTGGATGAGGGAAGGTTCCGTAAGATCTTAGAATTTCTGTCCCTGAAAGACTTACAAAGCTTGAGCCCAACAATCCAGCAGCTACCTGTGATTCCCCTAAAAAATTGATTCCCAAAGAGACTCCCCTGTTGAATTGAAGATATCCGACTATCGCTTGTCCCGCGGTCGTTAAGAAAAGTAGAATCGAAAAAATTTTCACTTCTTTACTTTCAATTTTTTCTCTTCTAAATTCTTCAATCAAAATTAAAAATGTGAAGATATATGTTAAAAATCTTGCTGAATTTAAAGAGACAAGAAGATCTCTGAAAAAAATATTTTGAAGAAGTAGAATTAATGAGAAGAGGAACAATGGTAACTTGTATTTTTGGAATATTGTTTTGAATTGTAATCTATTTTCAATTAATAAGGCAGTGATAAAAAGAAATACTCCCAAATCAATAATGGAAAGTGTTGGGACTAGATAGTTTACATGAATATTGTTTACCAATGTTTTTGAGAATTCGATAGGCAACTGATATGTAATATTTAATGGTAGAGATAGAAGTAAAAAAGAAATGAAGGCAAAGGAAATCTTTTCGGAAAATAAGTAAAAAAGATAGAAGAACAAAACAAGAGTTGAGACTGAAATAAATCTCCCTATAGATTCTTTTACAAAAAGAGACAATACCAAGAGGGTAAAAGCAAAGAGAAGAGAAACAAGTAGCTTCTTTTTTGAGAAGTGTTTAATTTGCATTAGCCAATTTTACCATTCACACCACTTACTTAATAGGAGATATAACAATTCTCCTATCCATACCCTCACCAATACTTTCAGAGGATATATCTTTAAATTTCATTAAAGCAAGGTGAACGATTCTTCTATCAGATGGTTTCATTGGAGGCAATTCAATTGGTTCTCCAAGTATTCTTGCATTATCAGCTTTCTCAAGTGCCATTTGCTCAAGTTTGTCGTCCTTTTCTTTCCTATATCCCGCCACATCTACGAAAACTCTAAAATCCACTTCTTCACCAAGTTTTCTTCCTAAAATAATTTGGAGAATAAACTGTAAAGCGTCAAGGTGCCTCCCTCTATTTCCAATCATATATCCCAACTCTTCTCCCTCAAAGTTAACTTTGAGGTATTTAACACCCTCTTCTCCTTCTTCTATAGAGACTTCTCTCTCGCTCTCAACTTTGAGCAAAGAAGAAAGATTCTCTACCTCTTGTTGGACAATTTTTAATAGTTCCTTATCTTTCATTAAGATAATTCTAACAATTTATTACAAAATAAACAGGGATACCTGACTAACTAGAACCCCTTATTTCTCTGCTTCTACGTTCCCTTTTCCTTTCCCTTTTTTCATTACAGAGATTAAATTCTGAACACCCTTCTTTGTTTTATCCCAATCTAAGAGAACATACTGAGCAATTAATGCAAATGATTGCGCTACCCAATACAGACCTAAAAATGCTGGCATCCTAATAGCAAAAAGAATAGTCATCACAGGAAGTACATAATTAAAGGATTTGGACATATTTTCTTGAAGCGCTTCTGGAGAAAGCTCTTCTGTTTTCTTCTTTTTCTTAGATTTCGCTGCCTGTGGATTTTGCATCAACTGTGTAAACTTCGTTGTAAAGTACTGAGAGACACCAGCTAAAATTGCAATGATCAAAAATACGATTCCCTCTTTACTAAATTTGTCAGAAAGTTCTGAGTAAATATTTGTTAACTCCAAACCAAGAAATTTAGTATTTATGAGAAAATCTTTACTTGATGCTATCCATTCATGAATAAATGGATACATTCCGTTAATATTATTCGCAGCAATATTTCTAATAGCCTGATAAAGAACAATTATAATTAATAACTGAGGAATAAATGTCCCAAGACAGCCCAAAGGATTGTAACCAGACGCTTTGTAAAGCTTCATTTGCTCCTGAGAAAGTTTCTCGGGATTGTTCTTGTATTTTTTTTGAAGTGCATCTAACTGAGGTTTTAGTGAAGCCATTTTCCTTGTCATACTCGTTTGACTCTTGGTCAAAGGAAGAAGAACTAGCCTAAAAATTATTGCAAGAGCGATAATAGCTAATCCTAAATTATCTCCTAAAATGTGGTAAAGAGACAAAGCGACATTAAGAATTGGGTTATACAGTAAATTCGTCCAAATCCAAGAAAACATCTTTCGATTGTTGCTTAATTAAAATAGTATTTCGGACTATATCACAAAAAAAACAATTAAGGAACAGGGTCATATGTTCCAGCAGCTGTTTTGTAATTACATCTTAAAATTCTTTTAATAGCTAAAAACCCTCCTTTTAAAACTCCGTATTTATCGATAGCGCTATATCCATACTCAGAACAGGTTGGAATAAATTTACATACTCTATAATTTGGACGAAGTTTCCCATAGAAACCATGATCTAAGGAAAGTGTTTTTTGATACCACCTAATTATTCTTAGTATTACCTTTTTCATCTGATAAAAGCTTTTTTAATAGATAATTAAAATCTTCTTTGAGCTTGGAATAATCATCACAGAAAGTAAATGCAATAAATTCAAAATTTCCATTTTTTAGAGAGAATTCTTGGCTTTTTATTGCTTCCATTGAAATTACTCTAAGAAGCCTTGTCATTCTATGCCTTCTTACAGCATTTCCTATCTTTTTACTTACTACAAATCCAAATTTGGGGATATTCTGAGAATTGTCAAAATAGAGTAGCATTCCATATTTACCCTTGGCTTTAATACCTTTTCTATACAACAATTGAAACTCTTTTGCAGGCAACCTGTATTTTCTAGGTAGCATGATATTACTACTTAATATTTTTTTTATGTTTTTTTCTCAAGAGCTTGTACTCTTCAGAGACAGAAAGTTCTTTCCTACCTTTAGCTCTTTTAGTTTTTAACACTCTTCTTCCACCAACACTGCTGTTTCTTGCTCTAAAACCAAGCTTTTTAATTCTTCGCATGTTGTTTGGCTGATATGTTCTTTTCATATAATTTCTGATAAATGTGAAATCAAGCTGATTATATAGGAAGCAATTACATTTAGCAAATAAATAAAATTCTCTCTAATATTATTAGAGTTGATCTCGCTTGTCAAAAAAGCCCTTTTAATAAAGATATTTTAGCATTAAAAAAAAGATATCCACATTTTCCCAAAATTGAATATAATGGGAAAGAGTCCCAATCGACCATTGACTGCCCCCCAGAAAACTGTCATTAAGTTAAATAACTAAGCAATGAACAAGGCTGATTTTAAAAGTTACTTCGAAAATATACAACCCAATTCAAACGAGGATGGGGATGAATTATGGAAATTAACTAAAGAGCACTTAAAATTAATGCTCGGAAACAGAATTTTCTTAAGTCTTTTTACAGGTGTATATATTGAAAATGTTGGGAATGGAGTTGTGCAATTTACTTGTGACACAGAGTACAAAAGAGAGAAGATATTACGAGATTACAAAGCTTCAATTAAGCAAGCACTAAGAAAAGCTAGTGGTCTTAATTATGAAGTTGAGATGAATATTAAAACTTCTACAAATTCGAATAAAAAAGATAGATATGAATACCATGATCCAAAAGAAGGAGAGTCCCTAGACCTTTTTTCTTCAAGTCAGAAGCAGAAAGAAAGATTTTTAAAAAGCATTGAGGATTCAAATTTAAATCCTAGATATCTTTTTTCTAATTTCATTGTCGGAAAAAGTAATGAACTTGCCGAGGCTGTTGCAGAAGCAGTTTCAAACGATTTGGGAAATGCATACAATCCAGTTTTCTTCTACGGAAATAGTGGGCTTGGGAAAACTCACCTTATGCAAGCGATAGGTAATGAGGTTTTAAAGCAGGATTCTTCTAAAAAAGTAGTTTACACAACTACCGAGACCTTTTTAAATGAGATGGTTGATGCTATTAAAACAAAAAGAAATGATGATTTTCGAAACAAATACAGGACTGTTGATCTCCTTATGATTGATGATGTCCAATTTGTCGAAATGTTTCCAAGAACTCAGGAGGAGCTCTTCCATACATTTAACGCACTCTATGATTCAAACAAACAAATCATCTTAGCATCGGATAGGCCACCAAAAGAAATTAAAAATATAACGGAGAGACTTAGAACACGATTCCAAGGTGGCATGGTTGCAGATATTCAGCCTCCCGATTACGAAACCAGGTTAGCTATTCTTCAACAATCACTTGAAGAGAAAAAACTAAGTATTCCAGAGGAGCATTTAGAAATGATCGCGAAGAATATTGAAAGCAATATTCGAGAACTTGAAGGAGCACTTACAAAAGTATCTTCACTTTACAGAATTGGCTTGAACCCAAATGAAGAGGAAGTTGCGAAAATTCTCCAAGTGGATTTAGATTCAAAAAGAAAGAAGATTACTTCAAGCAAAGTAATATCAACAGTAAGTGAAGTTTTTGATGTTAAGCCCTCGGATATTAAAGGAAGTCGTAGGACTGCATATGTCGCACAGTGTAGACAAGTTGTCATGTATATCTTACGAAAAGAATTACAGCTTCCTCTTGAGAGAGTTGCAAAAGAGGTAAATAGAAAAGATCATACAACCGTGCTTCATGCTTACGATAAAATTGAGGAATTAGTTACAAAGGATAATAGGTTTGGAGAAAGAGTGGATAAATGCATTCAACTGCTTAGGGAATAAACTTGTGGATAACCTTGTGAATAAGTGCTGGACAATTTTTTGTTTTTATAATTAAAAGATGTTTAACTAATCCTATGAGATCATTAAAAGGTTCCTACAACAACATTTAAGATGACCTCTTGTATCCACACTCTTTACTAAGATATCCCGTGTTATCCAAAAAAATAATCCACATTGATACAGATTGCCCTCTCAACATTTTTGATTTTCTTAAAGGATAATTCTAAGAAAAGATATCCACTAGGAATTTTGAAGAAAAGACTAGTTCCTGACAACGTTAAAATAAATTTAAACAAAAGTTATCTACTTATCCATATTGCCTACTACTTTTTCTAAGATATTTAATTAAAAAAGAAATTAATAGATACATTTGTGGAGAAATTAATGTATAATTGGACATAAGATTTCTGTGTTAAGAAAACTACCCATATTTAAAATATGATTTGTTGAAAAATGAAATTCACTTGTAATCAAGATACATTCTCAAAATATTTAAATATTGTAAGTAGAGTTGTTACATCAAAACCAGGTTTACCAATTTTAAGTAATGTGATGTTTGAGACAGAGAATGGTAAGCTTACTATGAAGACAACAGATTTAGAATTGAGTATTAGTACCTGGATTGGAGCAGATATTCAAGAAGACGGAAAGATTACAGCCCCAGCAAAGCAGCTTTCTGAATTTGTTAATTCGATTCCTGAAGAAAAGGTAGATATTGAGATCGTTAAACAGAACTTTAATATCTCAACATCGAATAATACTGCTAGTTTTAATACAATGCCTTCTGAGGATTTTCCAAATATCCCTGAGGTAGGAAAAAAGAAATATGACTTTAGAGTAAAAAAAATAGATATTGTCCAAGCAGTTAATAGAGTGGCTTTTGCCGCAGCAAGCGATGATATTAAACCTGTCTTAACAGGAGTAAAGGTTGAAGTTGAGGATGATAAGGTTTCATTTGTTGCTACAGATGGATACAGGCTATCCAAGCAGAGTGTAAAGATAGAGAAAGACAGTGGCAAAAAAAGTTTTTTGGTTCCCGTTAGAGCTTTTTCTGAATTGACATATATTATCTCCGAATTGGATACGGATGAGGAGTGGGTTAATATTTATCTCTTAGAGGATAGGAATCAGGTTCTTTTTAGATTGTCAGATGTAGATTTAGTTTCAAGATTAATAGATGGAGAGTATCCTGAGTACAAGCAGATTATTCCTACAGGTTTTGAGACTAAGTGTGTTATCAAGAGAGAGGATTTCCTTAATTCTTTGAAAGTTGTAAATATCATTGCTCGTTCTGTTCTAGGAAACAAAATGATTTTAAATATTAATACAAAAGATGGAAAGATTGCACTATCAGCTGTTCAAAGTGATTTGGGAAAGAACCAGAGTATTTTTAATGGAGATATTAAAGGAAATGATATTAAAATTGCATTTAGTGCAAAGCTTCTATCTGATATATTAAATCATTTAGATTCTGAGGATTTGGTATTCCAGTGTACTGATCCTGTAAAACCAGGTGTCTTCCTTATTGAAGGGGAAGAGGATTTTGTACATTTGGTTATGCCTATGATGCTTTAGGTTTTCTGTCTCTAATTAAAGCATTCTCTTAGACTTCTCCAAGCTTCTATAATTATCTCTTTGTCGTCTCTTAATCTTTCTGAAGCAAATTCCAAAGCCACTCCATTATTTTTAACAGCTTTCAAAACTACCTCTTTATCATTTTTTAATTCATCGGAAGCATATTTTAAAGCAAAACCATAACTTTCAACTACCTCAGTGACAATATCTTTATCATTTTTTAATTCATCTGTCGCATATTCTAAAGCATTTGGATTTTTTTGAAGTACCTCTATCATAAACTCCCTATCACTTCTTAACTCATCAGAAGCAAATAGTAAAGCTTTGCCATTTAGTATTTCCCATGGTGATATTAAACCTTCTGCCTCGCTTGTAATTGCAGTCATCACAACTTCCCTATCATTTTTTAATCTTTCTGAAGCATATTCTAAGAATGTTCCTATTTTCTTAACGACTTTTAAAGTAATCTCTTTATCCTCCCTGAGAGCTGGAATCTCATGGTATTCCTTAACATAATCAGGAGTACTTAGTTCTTGTTCTAACTCCGAAGTTTCCATATCTATATCATCAAAAATAAAATATATGGGGAGTTTGTGTATATATTATATAACAATTCTCTTTGGAGTCCAACTATAGTCATTCTTTAGGTTTTCTGTCCCTCACAACATAACCAATACCATGTACAGTCTCTATTATATTGTTATCCTCTAGTTTCTTCCTAAGTCTATTTATATGCACATCGATTGTGTTTGAACCTATATACTCTCTATAGTCCCAAACATGATCGAGCAATTCACACCTTGAAATTGGTCTGTCTTTATTTCTTACCAAATACTCAAATAGGTCATACTCCTTATTCCTAACTTCAATATCCTCATTTCCTTTTTGTATGCTTTTGCTATTAGTATCCAAGACTAAGTTTCCAAGATAAAGGTTGTTATCTATATACGATTTAGGTCTTCTGCTTACTGATTGAATTCTTGCGAGCAATTCCTGCATAGGAAAAGGATATGTAAGGACATCATCTCCTCCATGGTTTAGAAAATTCACTTTCTCAGGCCAACCACCATTATTACAAACACCCAAAACTTTTGTTTTAGGGCAATGCTTAATTATGTAAGAAAGTATTTCCTCGCTCTTGTTGCCTGAAAGTTTTGTGTTTAATATTACAAACTCAAAAATCCCATCTTTGACGTATACCTTGCTACCAAAATTCTCATTATCTAAAGTCACTTTATATCCGTATGAATCAAGAGTTTTTTCTATAATCTGTGAAAGAGTGGAAGAATTCTCTATAATTAAGATATTCATTCGCAAAAAGTGTAAAATTAATAGGCAAAGCTTAATTTTATATATATGTATAATTAAATCCTAGTAAACGAACATTTATGAAATTTACTTTTACTTTTTTCTTTCTTTTAGGCTTTAGCGTAAGCTTCTTGTATTATTTATTTCAAAACCAAACCTTCCTTCCAACTGTTTCTTTGCATGAAGTAAATTGGAGTAACTTGTTTGTATTTGTAACCTTCTCTCTTCTCTCACTTCTCTCTCTCTTAAATTTGATTTTCTATCATTCATACAAAATATTTAAGAAAGAAATGCCCGAGAAATTAAGAATCAGAGAAAGTGTTAAATTCTCCCTCTTCATTTCTTTAGGTATTCTTGTTGTTTTCGCGTTACACATCTTCCACATAATCAGCTTCCCTTGGGGTATTGGAATCCTTGTTGTTCTACTGTTACTCTTTTTTGTGGTATGATAAACCAAGAAATATGGAAAATGACAGCATGGAAAAATTAGCAGATTTCTTAACAGGAGAGAAAGCTCTTCGAGATAAGGAGCAAAGTATTGAGAATGCAAAGAAAGAAGCTATTAAAGAGGAAAAAAACAAAAGAAGGAGAGATATTGTAGAAGGCAAAGCGAAATTAAAAGAAGATCCTGTTCAGAAAAAGAAGGTTGTCCAAAATATTAAACTTTTTGAATGGTCCGCTCCAGAAAGGTATCAGATCAAGCTTCAAAGCAAGAACTTTTTAATCATTGTTGTTATTTCACTTCTCTTTATCTCCCTTCTTGCTGTTCTTGGTAAATATTATCTTATTGCTGCAATAATTTCTGTCCTTTTTGTAATATATGCTGCTGGTAGTACCAAACCTTTAATTGCAAAACATAAAATTACTGCAAGGGGGATAGAAACTGTTGGGAAACTGTATGAATGGTATATGCTTGAAGATTTCTACTTTTGTAAAAAGGGAAATATGTATACTCTGCTTGTTCAAACAAAATTGAACTTCCCTAAAGCATTAGTATTACTTTGTAATGAGAAGGACAAAGACCCAATATTTGTAATTCTTCAAAAGAAACTTCTGTACAGGGATATTAGAAAGAAACTAAGCAAAGTTGATGTTCTTTCCTTTGGAGAATATGTTCCATTAGAGAGAATCTAACGTTAGAAGTTTCTGAATGAAAAAAATTCAAAAGAATTTAGATATCAAGAAATTAAGTAAAAACTTTTCCCATTTGTTTGTTGGAATGGATTTGCAGAAGACAAAGATTGAATTGTTGTTTTCTGAATTAAAAGAAATGTATGAACAGGAAGGTAGGTATTACCATAATTTGAAGCATATTGAGAGGATGCTTTCTTTTTTAGAAAGAAGGGTAGGCAGGATAGAAGATTGGGTATCTGTTCAGCTGGCTGTTTGGTTTCATGATTGTATTTATGATATCCATGACAGTAAAAATGAAGAAAGAAGTGCCGATTTCGCTAGAAAAAGACTATCCGATTTAGGAGTATCTGAAGATCTTGTTGAGAAAGTAGCAGATTTAATTCTTCTTACGAAAAAGCACGAGATTACAACCAAATATTTTAATTATGATACCAAAATTTTTTTAGATTCTGACCTTATGTCTTTGGGAGGTAGTTTTGAGGAATACAGCAAGATATTTGAAAGAATTAAAAAAGAGTATTCTGAAATTCCTAGTGAAGTATTCAAGAATGGTAGAATAGTATTTCTCCAATCAATTCTTTCAAAACCAAGGATATTTTACACAGATGAAATGTTTTTAGAATTTGAACAGGATGCAAGGAGAAATTTGGAAAGGGAGTTAGTTAGCATTTAGATTTCCGTGGTATAATGATGGATATTGGAGAGATGCCTGAGTGGTTGAAAGGGAAGCTCTCGAAAAGCTTTGTTTGGTTCTCCAAACCGGGGGTTCGAATCCCTCTCTCTCCGTATACAAGATGAAAAAAGAAATAGATAAAACACACTGGACAATTCAAACCTTAGTATTTTTGACAATCATTCCTATGTTTGTTTTTCTTAATCAGATCGTCCCTTCTGAAGAGATTTTCTCTTTCAAAGAAGCAACCTCTCTTCTCTTCCTTCCCTCTCTACTTTCTATTTCTTTGGTAATGATTTCACTTTTTTGTAACAGAAAAAAGCTCTTTTCAAAGGAGTATTGGTATTTGAATGATTTTGTTTACTGGAATATTTTTTCTTGCACTCTTTCCTTAATAGCAATTTTTCACGGAATTAACAGTAAAGTATTTCCACTAATATTCTCCCAAGTCTTTGCATATATTGCTCTTCTTCTTGGTTATGCAAATGAACTTAGAAATGAGATAATAGAGGGAAAATTTAAGAAAGGAGAATAAATGCAATTACCAAAATTAAAAAGATATCAAAAGAAGTATGATTTTTCGTATGCATTTGGTGCATATCCTGTACTTGATCTTTTAAAATACCGAAAGGAGAAAGTACTTAAGATTTTTGTTAAGAGTGAGGGATTACAAAGTGATGGTATATCTGAAATCTTAGAGATTTGTAAAAGAGAAAATATTTCGTTTGAAGAAAATAACCGATTGATTGACAAGATAGCTTACAAAGAGAATACATATGTGGTGGGTGTTTTTGAGAAATATGAATGTATTTTAGAAGCAAATGAGAATCACGTTGTTCTTGTAAATCCAAGTAATGCTGGTAATTTAGGGACAATAATTAGAACAATGGTTGGTTTTGATTTTAGAAATCTTGCAATTATTAAACCAGGCGTAGATATTTTTGACCCTACTGTTGTGAGGTCTACGATGGGGGCGTTGTTTGGAATCAACTTTGAGTATTTTGAGAGTTTTAAGGGGTATACAGAGGCTTACAAAGCACACAATTTGTATCCTTTCATGTTAGATGGAGCAAAGAATATTCTGGATATTGATTTTAAAGAACCTTTTTCATTTGTGCAGGGGAACGAGGGTAAGGGACTAGATGCTGGTTTCAAAGATTTAGGTGAGAGTATATATATTCCGCACTCAGAGAAGATAGACTCTTTGAATCTATCTGTGGCAACAGCTCTCGGTATGTGGGAGTACAGTCGAAGAAAGTAGTCGTTTTCCTTGGTGGTGATATAATGGGGGATTAATTTAATATTAATTAAATATGTTCCCTCTAAAAGTTTTAGAAATTTCAAAAGAGCAAAAGGAGAGGTTTAACAAGTATTTTGTAGAAGAAGATGGTAAGTTCATGTTTGAGGGAATGTGGCTAAGAGACCAAAGAGAGAAGAACAAGAACCAATCAGGGTGGGAAAGTGATGAGAAAACGAAAAGGAGAAGATATGTGCACTTTGTTGACCACTATACAGTCTTAACTGAAGGGCAGAAAGAATACCTTGCGGTAGCAGATGCTTATCTGTGTGTCTCGAATACGTTACCAAGTAACGAACTTGAGATATACGCAAACAAGATATATGAAGCATTGAAGAAAAACGGTTTTGTAGAGACAGAGAAAGGTCTTTACAAGAAAGAGAATCTGTTGATTGAGTTTAAGTATTTTGATGATCATCCCAAAAATAAAGAAGGTAATGTCTCATTCCCTGAAGACTATCGTTCATTAGACATATTTGTTTACTCTGAGGGAAATGAGTTTGAAAGTCACTATGACAGAATGTGGGAACATTCTACAAAGATGTTTAGAATCCCAGATAAAAGGGAGAATCCTTTGTATGCAACTGATGTAAAATTGATAGAGAAGTATCTCCCCGCACAGGTGGAAATGGGTTGTGGGCCATCAATTGAGGTTGGCATTCCTCCTCTTCACGGAATGCACGAGACTTACAAAGTTCAGAATCATCTAACTCACAAATTTTACTTCGCTGATATGGATTATCTGATATTACAAATTATCGAGAATCCTCTTGAGATGTATAAGAGGTTTTCAAGAGTCCCCATTCTATGTCTTACATCTGAACACTCTGATGCATATTTGAAGTTTAAAAAGTATTATGACAAAGGTTTGTTTGTAGGAACTGTATACAACAACAATTTTGATAGGTTAGTTAAGAGATTAGATATTCCAGAATTTATTTTGCGAATATATGACAAAAAGAGGTATTTACCAAAGATTGATTTTGATCCAAAAGCAAAATCATTAATTTGTTTTGGTTCTCATGCAGATAGGAGAATGGTTCAAAAACAAGCAAGAGAGAAGGGTCTTCAAATTATATTTGTTGATCCAGAGGGTTTTGATACACCAAATGGATTTGATTCTTATCCAATAGAGGGTCCTAAGGATGGAGATATTATTTTCAAGATGCCATTCTCAGAATTTATGGATAAGTTTGATAAATATTTTGAGAAAAGAAACTAACTTAGACAAAGTTCTGGTTGAGTGAAATTTGAAAAAATGGTATAATACTAATGTTCTTTACAAATATGGGGACGTCAGGCTATCGACAGAAGCTTGATTCTAGTTATCACAAACCGT
>ENA-UOOK01002425-UOOK01002425.1-fermentation-metagenome-genome-assembly--contig:-NODE-2425-length-23060-cov-68.111454_pt1 | contig 23060 bp, 20 predicted proteins | sample MGYA00245777_ERZ724023 | MGnify/ENA primary metagenome ERZ724023 (study PRJEB28704, sample SAMN03018312) | fermentation metagenome | biome: anthropogenic terrestrial biome; feature: soil...
TTAGAATTTTTCCGTAGAAGTTCTAACTACTCTACCTAACCACCCTATGATAGTGCACTATATACAAGATACCTAGTATAGGCAGTAGCAGGAAGAATCCCATCTGTCCTATGTCTAAGACGATCATAGACCAGAAAGTCCTAGACCAGAAAGATTGAATCATAAGCTCATCGATTAATCCCAGCCTCATCTTAACTGTCTGCACAATTATCGGAATAGCAATACAAAGAAGTGGTAATAAAGCAATTAATTTCATCTCTTTTGTAATTTTTGTCCTGTCATAATCTACCGAAGGCAGTAAGTAAATGAACAGACTAGCCGGAAGAATGACAACAAAGAACATAGTACTAGGCAGCTGGTTATACGGAGACCCCAAGTAAAATATTTTATCAGTTATAGGATAGATTACAGTTTCCACTATTTTCTGAATCGGAAAGAGCAAGGTATAAAGCAACGAATCATGATGAGATCCATAGATCATAACTCTAGTATATCCAGCCACAGTTGTTATAGTCTGATACGCACCAGCAATTAATAAAGGTACACAGCATGAAATCTTTCTGACATCCTTCCTGCTCTGAACAATATTCTGTCCAATAGAGACTATCGGTATAAAAAACAGAATAAACAATCCTGGCGTCATAACCAAGGCGATTATATCTCCAAAGATTGTTAAAACAAAAACAGCAAACCATACATAATGCAGAAAGAAAAGAAGAGCCTCTAAAGGCATTATCTTCTTAACTTTTAAGATGAATCGGTCAATAAAATTCATTTAGATTACCGTTTACTTTTGCTCTAAAGTAGTGTCGAGTTTACTTATTATAAATTTATAATGAATTGAAAAATTTACCTATTATCAATAATCTTTTTTTCTAATAATCTTGTTTTAGTGTTGTTTTTAAACCATCTTTCTGCAGTAAAATTTCAGTTTTCACAATTTTTACGTTATTAATTTAACGTAAATTTATTGAACTTTTTTGCAGGAATTAAAGGTGGATGTGTGAATAGAGACCAAAAAACGATAGCATTCAATCTTTACCGAGTTCCATTTAGAGTTTAGGTTGTTTTAATATGTTTCAAAAACACTATTGGAAAACCAACTATACAAATTGAATGTACCAATTAAAACGATTCGTAACTATAAAAAATTTTCCTATATGTCACGTCAATTTCATATATCATGTCAATTTCATAAAACATGACGAATAAAGCCAGAAGAATGAGAAGTAAATCAAAAAACCCTCCTGGCGCTTGGAAAATATGCTATCAACATTATTCCGAGATTATTTCCAGGAACGAATACCAAGACCTGCCTGTCTATGTTTCCTTCAGTAGTAGAAAAGACAGTCTTGTAGTGCTTGATGCGTGAATTGAACAGTCTCTCAAGAGGGAAAAGCACTTCATGTAAGCGAAGTCTGTATCGGTGCAGAAAATGCATGGAATCCTATGTGGTGATCCGGTATTTGATAAATTCGTACCTGACCTAGATAAAAGGCTAAAGGTATTGACCTAGATAAAAGGCTGAAGGTATTGACCTAGATAAAAGGCTAAAGGTATAAATGACCAAAACATGTGGTTGTATCATTAAGTTCCTATATGTATGCCCGTCACTTTTTTTTGGGTTAGGATCTGTGTTAGGAGTTGTAGATGTGGGAGACTATCCGACAAATAGTGACTTGAGTATCTAAAATTCTGATGAGCAGTTGCTTGATCTCTATTATTTTTTGCGGAGATCGCGCTGTTAGCAAACTCATTACATCTATCAAAGCCACTATTGTCTGGATTTTCAGATGCATCTTGGACATAACTACGATAAGCATGCCCATCATAAGCATAATAAGCAAAATCTGGATGAGGATTGCCTGCCCACATAATTCCAGAACTCCCGAAAATACTTACAGCACCGTTATTCGGAAGATCAACTCTGAGTTCACTAAGATTAACACTCACAATAAAACGTTTCTCCATAATCTTATCCACATCATGCAGCACAAGATTATCTGCAGCCACAAACTTATCTGGATACCTATCCCAGATATCCTGCAGATCATCTTTTAACTTTTCTTTATCCTTCTTCTCAAGATCAGATTCATCAATCGCAGTGAAATAAGCAACCTGACTCTCATTATCAGTCGCGGCAAAAGCAATCCCACTATAAGGAGATGCCTTCACAACACCCGGCAAAGAAGCTTGCAGCTCCAAATAGTCTGCAACTTTCTTCATTCCTTCTTCACCTAGCTCAGCCTCCAAAGCTTCTATCTTTAGCTGAGCAGCATCTTTAGTTAGGTTGGTTTGCTGTTCTTCGGTCGAAGCTATTGCTGAAGGTATCAAACATAGACTCAATGCTATAGCAATACACAGCACTAATATTCTATTTTTACTATTCATCCTTTCTCCCTCCACATCCAGCCATACAGATTGAATACATCAATAAATACGACTCATAACTATAGAAACTTTTTTAAGCTTTGTGAATTTTATAAACCATGATGAATAATGTCAGAAGAATAGAAAGTAAAACAAAAAACACCTCCAGATGCCTAATAAATTTGTGCCTGACCTGGATAAAAGGCTAAAGGTATAAAAAACCAAAGATCTGGATCTCTCTTTTCTATGATATTTTTAAATAGTTTCTAATTATATTTAGACATTACATTCTCTAATTAAATCTTAGATGTTTCATTTCTACATTTTCCTAAATAAATTCGATTTAAATTTGTTAATTTACTATTATTATTACTATTATTATTTACCTACCCAAAATTATCCATCCAAACGGAATTGAAAAATGAGATTGAGCCAAACCCCTGACGGAGTAAGCCAGCTAATTGCCAGTCGCTGGAAAATCGGAGCTGCCTTGGCGGTAGCACTGCTTTTGTACTTTTCTATTATAATCATGCTGCCTCTGGCAGATGGGATCGTACTGGGCATAGTGTTTGCTTATATTGCCAGGCCTATTCAGATTAAATTCAAAAAGCATAGAAAAATCGGGGCTCTAATTGCCAGCCTGTTCATATTCGTCCCTATAGTCTTCATTGTTGGAGCAGGTATTCTTGAAATCCTTAACCAGATCTCCTTAATTGTTGAAAATCAGACGGCTTTTACGGCAGCAATTCTTCATTTCATAAACGCCCTGAGTATTCCAGAAGTAATTCTGGAAAAAATTAATTCTGCCATCTGGGACCTTTTTACCTCTTTACTTCCTGCATTAGGCAGCATAGGGCTTTTTTCATATGCCCGGGGAGTCGGTCTGTTTGTTGTTAATTTTATAATTTCGATCATCTTCTGTTTTTATATACTTGCAGACGGGGATAGGCTTTACTGCGCTTTTCTTGGCGTGATACCGAAAGAGTATAAGGGAATTGTAAACAGTTACGCGAGTCACCTTGATATGATACTTAAGGGAATTTTCATTGGTACAGCCTACTCTTCCCTTATAGTAAGCGTGACTTCAGTTTTTGTATTCTACGCTTTCGGTTTTTCCCATGCACTGGCACTTGCAACCCTTATCTTCATAGCTTCGGTGATCCCTCTTTTTGCCGGGTATATGGTGCTTGTACCTCTGGCTTTAGTGCGTTACCTCCAGAGCGGATTTGAAAGTGCAGCTTTTTTCTTTGTGGTTTCTTCTCTTGTAATTTACGGCCCTCCTGAACTGATTCTCAAACCCTACTTGGCCGGCATGAGATCCAAAATTCATCCGATGCTGCTCATTCTTGCTTTCCTTGGCGGAGCTTTTGTCGGTGGAATTGCAGGTTTTTTTGCAGCTCCCATTCTCCTTGGAGCTCTGGTTGCGGCTTATAGAGTTTATCAGGAACAGATTCATTCCGACATTCCTGAAACCTGCGTGGATCTCAAAAACCAGGAATATTCCTACAAAACTGAATTGGAGACTGAATGAGAAATAATTTCCAGAATTAGTCTCCGAAAATTAACTGAGAGTGATCTGAGACCTTAGAGTTTTCAAGGTATACATTAAAAAATCAATCGAAAGGGATTGTTTTATATCATTGAAGGATATTAGGACTGTCATAGTCCTTCCATAGATCCTTCTTTACTTCCTTTAATCAAGCTCTACTGACGGGTACAGACTGCAAACCGTCTTAAATAAATCAATTATCTGATTCAGAGAACCGAAGCTAATTCGGATTAAAATCCAGCGATAAAACAGGTGATAGAATGCAGTTATTGCTCATTCACTCTGATTATATTGAATACGAAACCAAAAAACAAACACCAGTTGCCGAAAAAATCGAAGAGTCCTTAACGTCCGGCAGGCTTGATGAAGCACTTGCCGCTTTTATGGCTGTGGAAAGTGTAGATGAGGCAAATCCTGAGGAAACTATAGAAAAGACGGTATTCGAAATCGAAAAGGTAGCTGCCCAGGTAAAAACCGACCGTATAATGCTCTACCCTTATGCTCACTTAAGTTCTGACCTCTCTTCTCCAAAAGTTGCTGTGCAGGTAATGAAAGGAATAGAGACTGCACTTTCTGGTAAGTATGAGGTAAAACGCGCTCCTTTTGGATGGTATAAGGCCTTCAGTATAAGCTGTAAAGGGCATCCGCTTTCCGAACTTTCCAGAAGCATCCGTCCAGAATCGGCAGCAAAGCCAGTAGACAGGGCAGAAGCATCTGGGGAAAAAGAAGAGGTTGTTTCTGAAGCTCTCAAAGCCGAAGGAACTGCAAAATCTTACTGGCGCATCCTTACCCCTGACGGAGAACTTCATGAAGTTGAGAGTTTTGACCTGACGCCTTACCCCAAACTTCAGCAATTTGTAAACTACGAAATCTCCAAAAGCAGGGCTGTTGAACGAGCTCCTCCTCATGTAGAGCTTATGCGAAGGCTTGAGCTTGCAGACTATGAGCCAGGGTCTGATTCCGGGAATATGCGCTACTATCCCAAAGGCAGGCTTGTAAAATCCCTCCTTGAGAATTATGTGCTTGATGTCACAACGAATTTCGGGGCAATGGAAGTCGAAACTCCTCTTATGTACGACATGAACCATCCGACCCTGAAAAAATACCTAGACAGGTTCCCTGCAAGGCAGTATTCCATTGAGTCGGACAAGCGGCAGATGTTCCTGCGTTTTGCAGCCTGTTTCGGGCAGTTCCTTATGAACCATGACATGACGATCTCCTACAAGAACCTGCCTCTTAGGATGATCGAAATGACTCGCTACAGTTTCAGGAAGGAGCAGCGGGGAGAACTTGTGGGCTTGAGAAGGCTTCGGGCTTTTACCATGCCTGATATGCATACCCTTTGCAAGGATATGGACCAGGCTGTGGACCAGTTCAAACAGCAATATGATCTTTGCATTGATGTGCTTGAAAATATGGGAATCCATATTAACGATTATGAGGTTGCCATCCGCTTTACCAGGGACTTTTACGAGTCGAATAAAGAGCTCGTTGTCAATATGGCAAAGACCGTCAACAAACCCGTGCTTGTAGAGATGTGGGATACCCGTTTCTTCTACTTCGTGCTCAAGTTCGAATTTAACTTTGTAGATGCCCTTGAAAAGGCAAGTGCACTTTCTACGGTCCAGATTGATGTCGAAAACGCCGAAAGATACGACATTTCTTATGTAAATCCAGATGGTAAACTGGAAAGACCTACCGTGCTTCACTGCTCTCCGAGCGGCGCAATCGAACGCTGTATTTACGCCCTTCTCGAAAAAGCTGCAATGGAGACCGAAGAAGGAAAGGTCCCAATGCTGCCTGTATGGCTTTCTCCTACTCAGGTTAGAATTGTGCCTATCTCAGAAAAACACATTGACTTTGCCGAAGGGGTTTCCCAGAAACTGGACTGCAGGGTTGATATTGATGACCGTGACCTGTCAATAGGAAAGAAAGTCAGGGAAGCAGGCAGGGAATGGGTTCCTTACGTGGTGGTCATTGGAGATAAAGAACTCGAGGAAGGCACCATTAACGTAACTATTAGGGAAGAATCTGGGCAGAATAAGCCGAAAAAAGTGCAAATTACACCGGAAGACCTGAACACTAGGGTAAGAGGTGAGATTGCAGGAAAACCGTACAGAAAACTGCCACTTGCAAAATATCTCTCTGCAAGGCCAAAGTTCTTCTAAAACCTTTCAATCCTCTTAACTCTTTCAAATAAGCTTTTAGGAATGGTTTTTAGGAAGTTGCTGAAGGAAGCAAAAATCCTTATTGCTTCTTTCCTCTGGCTTTTTGGCATAAAATATATATTGACGTAATTCTAATTGCTTAAAAGGGAACCCTTTTAAATAAAAATAATTCTAAATAAAAATAATTCTTGGATTATTCTTCTCCGTTTCTAGACTAAAAGATTCTAACCTAAGTTTTTCTGGACTGAAATTTTATTATTACTTGTAAGTTACGGGGAGTTACTTCTTATCAGGTTTATAGTTGCATGCAGCATTTCCTGTTGCGTGGCTATACCAGTTTCCCAGAAACATCTTTGAAAGATACTTTCTGGCTTTAATCATTATTTAAAATATTATATTTAAAAAATCATCATATTTAAAAAATATTATAGTGAAAAGCGTAAGGACAGTTACTAATGATAGATTCAAAAGAGATAACCGCCGGTATGGAAACCGTCGAGCTTGAGCCTTTGAGGGAAGATAAAAAGAAAATCTTTAAGGATATTCTAAAATATTTTGAAAAAAATCAGAGAGGCTATATCAAGGTTCCTACAGGCTGGGGGAAGACCTTTCTTTCGAAACATATAATGAAAAAGTATTACGATGAAGGAAGACTTGTGCTTTTCCTGGTCTCGAAAAATAATCCTCTTCTTAGCCAGACTTATTACGACAGGAAGAAAAACCAACCCCTTTTTCCCAACAGCGCGCTTCTCTCGTCCGCACAGAGGGTGGATAGAAAAGAGCTTGCTACAACTTTGAGAGCCCATGGACAGAGAAAGGACAAAGGTTTTGTGCTTTTTGCCTCTCTGCAGACTGTACTAGGAAAGCAGAGCTCGGAGATTAAAGACCTGATTTTTGAATTTACCGACCTTGTAATCGTTGATGAGATCCACAATTTCATCAATAATCGGGGTAATGATTTTCTCAATGAGTTCAGGGAAAGCACAAGAATTCTGGGAATGACTGCAACCCCGTTCCAGGGTGTTGTCGGGAATGTCAAGTTCGTGGATGAAATTGCAGGGGATATGAGAGAGATCTACACAAAAACCCTTCCTGAGTGTATCCTGGATAACGAACTTGCACCCCTTAAATATACAATTGCCGAAAGCTCGGAAGATATCTTTGAGATTTTTGACTTTGAAAAAGGGCTTGACGAGCTTGATAAACAGGATCTCTTCCTTGACTGCAGCACTGTCGATAAGTTGAAAAAAGTAATCCAAAGGACCCAGCTTGCAAAAGACGTATACAACTCTATGGTAAAACAGAAGCGTGCCAAAACACTTGTCTTTTGCGCTCCTGTCAGGAAACGTGTCTATGGGACAGGGGCAAGTGGCAAAGAAATCAACGCTTTCCATGCAAAGCTTACCTCCTCGGTTTTCAATGGGGAAATTTCGGCTAAGGAATTAGAAAAGGATCCAGAGCCTGTCCTTCCCGTGGATTTTGAGAATTATACTCCTGAAGGGGAGTTCAGAGATACGGTTTTTATAAGCTCCGAGCTGCCTAAAGATGAACAAAAAGCCATTCTTGCAGCTTTCAGGGAGATAGGAAAGGCTCCTTACGTACTGTGTACCGTAGGCATGCTGATTGAAGGCTTTGATTTTCCGGGGCTTGAATCTCTTATTTTGCTGCGCCCTACCCTGAGCATGCGGCTCTTTGAACAGCAGGTCGGACGGGTGACCAGGCTTTCTCCAGTATCAGGAAAGCAGCAGGGGAATATTTTTGAGATTTCGGACAGTATTGACTCTCTCTACCAGCGCTTCGGAGAAGGTGTTTTCTCCGGGGAAAAGGTTGACCAGGTCCAGATGCTCCAGCCTGAGATCCGCCTTGAAGAACTTTTCTCAGAAGGGGATGCAGCCAGGGCGATTGAGGAAGGAAAGATCGAGATTAAGAAGGTGGAACTTGGACTCCAGAGAAATGGGAAAGGAAAAGGAAAAGGGTCTCAGATTCGGGAAATACCTGTAAGACTTCCTCCGACTTCTATAAGGGTAAAATATTTCTCACGCCTGCTTGCGCTGACCGAAGAGAAAGATGTCGGAGCTTTTGAACGGGAGAAACGGGAACTCATGCGGGCTACCCTGAGATTCAGGGTCAGAGAACTCAGAGATGCGGAAGAGCTTGCAGAGCTTGCAGCCCATATAAATAAGCTCAAGCGAGAAGCCTATGAAGACCGCAGGCTAGGGGACGTTTCAAGGCAGCACAAACCCAAGGTTTTCGGAGAAGTCGAATGGCTGCTGAAACTTCAGGCTCTGAATTCTCTCAAGTACAACGGCGGACACCTTTCCATACCCGAGAAAAACCGAATCTTAAAAACCCTCGGGTTTGAGCCCGACCTCCGAAAAATGGACAAACACAGACTTAAATGCCTGAAACTCGGTTCTGCCCAGAAGACGCTCCCTGAGCTTGTAAAGGTTCTTGGGTTCGTAAGCCGACTTTCATCTTCGGAAACCTACCAGTTCCTCGACAAAAAGAAGAAAGATCAATGGAAACGGGAGTTTCTGCCTGCGGTATACTGGGGCTTCTGTTTCATCGATGATTCTTCTGAACTGAAGGAACTTTTTGAGTCTACAGAATGGGACAGGCGGGTCAAAAATATTATTAGGCAAAAATAATTTGGTGATTCCTGACCATTGATGGTTTTCTGCACTGTCGGTATCTTACCAGTTGATTGAGATTATTCAGAACATCAAGAGGCAGGAATCTTTTGCTTTTCTCTTCTGCACCTTGCAGGACAGAACCGGCTCGCCAGCCAGATAGATATTTTATTTGACCCCGGAAACCGCATTCCAATTAACAGGATGTATAAGCGCCTCCGCCAGCTTGTCTGGCGGCCCTGCTGAAAAAGCAGAAAGATGGAGACATGGAGACAAAAGTTGAAGGAAAAACAGCCTGTAGTCCCCGAAATATAAACGGTAACCAATATAGATACGCGTTGCTAAAACACATATTTTGATTGAACTTAGTTCAAAACTATCTTCAACTCCTTAACTAAATATGTTAAGATAAATAAATATAAAAAAGAATCCAATTCAGGCTTCTGCGATTCTTGCATTGATCTTTTCAGCAGTCTTATAGGCATCGTAAATCCCGATTGCCCAAACTATCGGGTACGTAATCCACCCTATAACAATAAATATTAGTAGAAAATTAATTATCTGGACAACTATGAATAAAAATCCCTTTACAAATTCACCATTGTAGATTTGTCCTAACCCCGCAAACAGGAACGAAGCTACCGCCGCAAAACCAGGGTTTTTTGGGGAGAGAGACTGAACACTTTTTTTCTGTCTCACTCCACAATGCGGACAAATTTCGGCATCTGATCTGATCGACTTCCCGCAGGATCGGCAAAAAACATTTTCATTTATTCCAGTCAGCTCCACAGCCTGGCTATCCAGAGAAACACCCTCATTTTCTTCTATATACCCAGATATCAAGAGAGTAGAATATAAAACCTTGTAATTTATTTTGCGTTATATAATAATGATTTTTTAAAGTAAGCAACCTTATCCTCGAAAGTCTCTCTTTTAAAAGGATTCTGTACCTTTCAAAAGCTTTCCTTTAGCTATATTTTTCATTGGGGATAACTGTAAATTACAGATTAAAAAAGAAACTAAGAACCTTCTCTGAATAACTAAACAAAGAGAGAACTATATAAATGTGGAAATTTTATCATAAAACATGACTTCTTTTCTTAAAAAGCAATGTGAAACAAGAAGCGAATTAGCGCATGAGTGCTTAATTCCTTGGTATATAATTGGAGTAACTGCAATCATCTGCGCAGCGACTCTGGTTTTAATCGTTTTTCTTGGACCCAATGGTCAGGAAATAATACAGTATAGAACCTCTCAATCTGGCATATGGCAGATTGCAGGGCAGGATCTTACGAATCTAGTACTGATTGCACCGATACTGCTAATTGGCGGAATTCTATGTCTTATCAGAAGGGCCGGCTCAAAATACCTTTTGATACTTACACCAATAACATTAATGTACACAGGGCTTTCCATTGGGATTGGCCAGGAATGGAGCAATTCAGCCTACAGCGGCAATGTTGAGAATTACTGGTGGCTTTTCGGAATCCTTATAATAGGCGGGCTCATCCTGCTTTTAGGTAGCCTATCTATGTTTACCGAAGCAGATGCTCCTGACTTCAAACCAAGAGCTCTACGAATTTACGTGGGTCTAATGACCATATTCTTCTTGCTCTTTGCAGTTGTGTGGATGTCTCAAATCCAGCAAGTTATAAATTCTGGAGACCTTCCAGATGGTTCATACAAAGCAGCTCCAACCGCCTTCTGGACCATCAGGTATCTTGACCTTGGAATAAGTATTCCCCTGGGCTTTCTAGCGCTATCCCTGATGCTTTCAAAACCAAAAAAGGCATATTCAATACTGCTCTTATTCTTCGGGTTCTTCATTACCATTGGAACTGCTGTTGACATGATGGCTGTAGTTCAAGTCTTGAATGGAGATATTGAGGTGGTCAAAGAAGGGTTGTTCATATTCCCAATACTCACATTATTTTCCTATGGAGGTCTCTTCTATCTTGTTAAAGACAAAATTCGTCGAGGCGTATAATAAGAAGCTCAGATAACCAGAGCTGACTATTATCGAATAACCTTTATTGTGATCTTAAAAAGTGCAGGATCCGCAAGTGCAGAAAGCAAATGTTGTCCAGCCTTTATTGCGGGCACTTCAAGGCTTTTTGTCCTTCTCAGTCCCTCATACTTGACCTCCTTCCAGATGAAAAGATTTCCGTTTTTGGCTGGTGCAGGCACAATTTCCCCGGATGAATTAAAGAATGAGCTAATAAACATGTAATTACGTATTATAAGGAAGCAAAGGAGGGTCAGAAAGTGGGCATATTGAGAAAGATCTTAGGCAAAGAAGAAACTGAAACCAAAAAAGAATCTAAAAAAGATATAGACGATGCAAAAAGAGAGAAAATGAGAACACCTTCGCCTGCAAAAACCTCAATTATTGATAGAATTAAATCACAAAAAGAACAGAATGCGAAGAAGGAATCAAAAGGTAAAGCTGAGCGTGCAGCACAGAAAGCCGCTGAGAAATCAGCACAAAAAGCGGCACAGAAAGCAGTAAAGCGCAGATAATTATTCTTTTCCTTTTCAATCTTTTTTAGAATCTATATTCGGCAGATTAGACTAGATTAGGTTAAATTAGGTTAGATTAGATTAGGTTAGATTGGATTAGATTAGATGTTTTATCCCAAAACTGTTTTGCTTTCTTAACTTTTTATTATGGTTGTATTACGTATCCAGGTAATCCACTATCTAATTTCAACTTCGACTTTGTTTTCTACATAGTCGTTCTCCTTTACTAAAATTGGTTGGAATTGCCCAAGATCTAACTTATGTGCTACCTGCTATGCACTATTTATTGAATCTTCATAGAGATTTAGACCTCAGGCCTGAAATAAATGGAGTTTTAGTAAATTGCGGAGGTTTCGCCGAATCTTACTACAAATAAAGAGTAATCTTAAGATCCAGTATTATATAACCTTCTCATAATCATTAGATAGATTTTAGGAATAATTAGAAACAGTATTGGATGAATTTGTAGTGTTATATAGTTTTAGATAAAAAGACAAAGCTTTATCAAGCTTTAAATTCGCATCACGTTTTTTATTTAATATCCTAAAAATAAGTATTCTTATATATATCTCTCCTGTAATTTTTTATTACCGTGATTCTATCAAACTAAAGAAGAACAGAGAAGACGAAAAGAGAAAGGAAAGAAAAAAATGAAAAATAATAGAAAGTCTATATGGAAAATTACAGTATCTTTTTTCACCGTATTAATGATACTAACTTTATTGTCTACAGCAGCCTCGGCATCAATTAACGTATACAAAACCCCCCTTGGTGCAGGAACTCCTCCAGCTACACAACGCTTATCCGGTGGGGGTAATTATATTGATTATACGGCGATAGCTGCTTCGAGTACTGATCCGCGAATAGTACAATTCAAGGACCTATCAAAAGGTAAAGAAACATATATCAGATGGGACTTTGGAGATGGAACCTATCTCGAAGGAACAAAAATTACTCCAGCACTAAAAAATCCGGTGCACAAGTATAAAAAGACTGGTTATTATATTAGTTGTCTGACTATCAAGTGCACTGGTTATAATGGAAAGTTGTGGGTCCACAAAACTATTGTTATTAAATAAATTTTAAAAAGTTAAAAATTTATTTAATTTTATATTTTATATTTTATAGAGGCGTTTTTTGTTTTCTTTTTGCTTAGAACCGCAATCAATAATCCCAAACAAATATCCTCAAAAAACTCCTCATTTTTAGCCTCAACTTTACACACTAATCTTTTGAGGAGTCTGACACCCGATGACTACATAGAACCTGAAATGTCTCCCAAAATATGTTTCACAATGTATATTATTTTTAACATAGTGTAAATAAATATTATTTTCAAGTTTTCATTATAAGTCTTAAAAATTCTTAGTTACAAAAAACCATCTATTTTCAGGTAAATAACACAAAAAGAGAAAGTGTTTTTTTCAGCAGGTCAGTTTAAAAATAAGACATCCTCATAAATTTGCACGAGCTTATAAAAATTCAAGGTGCCTATTACCCGTAAATTTAGTGAGAGGTGGGGTTCAAACCCGCGAATGTCCTCATAAGTGAATTCATGAGAGCAGGGTATAAGCGAGCCACATCATTAGCACGCTAACAACGATTACAAAAATAATCATTGAGTCTGCGCTTTTGTCTTTCTTTAAGGCTTTTATATTTCCCATTCCCTAATGTATAATTAAGATTTCCCATTCCCTAATGTATAATTAAGGATTCTTTTATGATAAATATATACTCAGGAATTAGTTTAGAGAACAGACCTTATTAACAGACCTTATTGGAGGTTTGGATAACTAGTAATGAATTACTCATAATTAGATAAAAATTTGGGCGAGAGATGAGAAAGATGTCCAAAAAACTATATATTTAAGCTGGCGTCCTAACCGAAAATCTATAAATTTAGATTGAGAGAAGTCTGAATGCAACTTCTGGTCAACGTTTAAAATAGTGTGGTTTGTCTGTATCTTTTTTCCTTTTCTAAGTGCTTTTCCTTCTGAGAGTAGTTTATAATACCCACGAGTCTATCAATAAAACCTATCTGCTCTTTTCGTATTTTTTTCTTAGCTAGCTCAAGATCAAACCAACCTGCTTTGTCGACTTCAGGATACTCCTTTACTTTCCCGGAGTTTTTTGGCCACTCAAGCGTAAATGTATTACTTACAACACTTGCCACGTCCAGATCTTTTTCAAGAGCCCATACATGTACTATCTTCTTGCTTGATTGATTTAATTCTCCCAAATCAATAAACTTGCCGTCAACATCAAAACCTGTTTCTTCTTTAAACTCTCGCTTTGCCGTGTCCAGGGGTTTTTCATGCTCTTCGGGTAACCCTTTAGGTATCGACCATACTCCATAATCTTTCTTTGCCCAAAATGGTCCACCTGGATGAACTAGCATTACTTCGAGTCTCTCTTTCCTGAACCTGAACAAAAGAATACCATAACTATAAGCACTCACTTTTCTACTTCCTCTCCAGACTGCTTTGATCTTCAGGTCTCATAATAAACTTATAGTGCCTTTTCTAAATGAAGCAGAACAACCAGTAGCCGTTTAATAAGATCAAAATAACTTATTGATTCCTGTGTCTTACAATCAGAACTGCTCCAACCAAGCCTGCAAGTGCCCAGAAAGAGCTTATAAACGGAACGTTTTCTGATTCCAATGTGGAACTGGAATTTACTTCCTGTTTATCCGTCTTTTCTGTATTATTTGATATTTCTGTATTATTTGATGCTTCGGGATTATTTGATATTTTAGGGTTATTTAATATTTCAGTAATATTTGCCTTATTGTTGGTTTGATTAATTGTATTCAGCAACTCGTCCAGAGTGGTGTTCTCATCAGGTGTTATAGCTCTCCCATCTTCGGTTAATGTATACTTTCCCCGGTAGAAATCCGTAATTATGAAATGTTTAGGGACAATATCCTTTGTAGCGTGGCTAGTATCCTCACACAGATAAAGCAAAACCTTTTCTGAATTATTGAAACTTGGACCGGCATCTGTAGTCACACTAACTCTTCCAACTGTCCCGCCGACAACTCTCACAATAATCTCTCTGGATGGTAACGGGTTTTTAGGTATTCATCAACACTTATAACAATGTCAGTGTAAATGGTGTCGTCAAAATAGTCAAGTTCAGCAGTTGGTTTACCAGGATGTTTCCCATCTTTGGTATTCCATCTGGATGGAAGTATTTCTTTAACGGTACCTATTACAATTGTGTCGGAGTACTCTATTAATTCTTCGTGATTGTATAGTATGAAGTCTATACATATGTTAATATCAATGGGTTCACAGCTGTTGTTCTCGGGTTTGATTCCAGCCTGTGAGGAATAATTATTTTCGAGTTTGATACTACCATCTGAAGGATCGGACAGTGCTACCGCATTTGATGTCAGTAAAGAAAGAGCAGCAATCAGAAAAAGTCCATATTTTATAAGATCTCTCATACTTCCGTCTCACAGTTTGGAGTTAAGATAGGATTTAAGTGTCAGGTTTAATCATTAATTTGTACAATATCCTCAAATTTAAAATGAATATCTACAAATCTCTTTTAATCAGATAGTGTCAGCTTAAATATTTTAGTCTATTATCCTAAATTTTTATATAATTAATGAACAAGTAATATACAGTTAGCTAAATTTCTCAAAAAAGAATTGCGCACCTGAATCCTATCACAACCTGAAATTTCCTACAATTTTTCCTGTGATTCCATGAAAGATAAAAATAACCGTTATATTCCTAACCCCTGGGAGTTTGCCAACGAAATAACAGAAGAAACCAGGCAGCTCCGCCAGGAAATTGCTGAGGGGGTTACGCGTATATATTATCCTCTGGACCTGAGGCGGAATGACTCTCTTAAAAACCTAAGCCGCAACCTACATGATTTACTTGAAAAGAGACTCTGGCTGAAAATCCTAATAGCTATGGGGCTTGGGGTGCTTTTAGGACTATTTCTGGGTCCCTTTGGAGGGTATGTCGATCCTGTTTCTGCGGAAATCATAGGAGAATGGATTTCTCTTCCCGGCTATATCTTCCTAGGGCTTCTGAAGATGATTGTTGTTCCTCTTGTTTTTGCATCGATTATCCTGGGGGTAGCCTCAAGCCAGAGCCTCAACGAGTTAAAAAAGACAGGACTCTTAACAGCCGTTTACTTTGTAGTGACCACAGCAATTGCAACGGCAATAGGGCTTGGGATGGCACTCTATATCCGCCCAGGACAATACATAAGCGGAGACCTTATTGAAAGTGCGCTTGGAGGGGAGGTTCAGGCAGTATCTACGGATCTGGCTTTTGACCCTTCCATTCTGACATTCCCTTCTTCACTTGTTGGAGGGCTCCTTCCTTCAAACCCTCTCGGAGCTATGGTTAATGGAGAAATGCTTCAGGTTGTCATTATTGCAACCATTATAGGTGTAGCCCTTGTTTCTCTGGAAAAAAGCCAGTCCACCCCTATGGTCAGTTTTCTGAATTCGGTGCAGGCTGTTTGCATGACTGTGGTCAAATGGAGTATGTCGCTTGCTCCGATTGCTGTTTTTGGGCTCCTTACAAAGTTCACAATCAAACTCGGGATAGACGCCCTTATGGGAATGGCTATATACGTCGGCACAGTGCTTGCAAGTCTACTGCTCCTTATGTGCCTTAATCTGCTAATCGTTTCTCTTGTTGCCAGATACAATCCTTTCAAATTTCTCAAAGCTATCCGTGATGTCCTGCTTCTTGCCTTTTCGACTTCAAGCTCTGCTGCGGTTATGCCCCTGACTCTAAAAACCGCAGAGGAAAAGTTGGGAGTAAGGCCTTCGGTTTCCCAGTTCGTAATCCCTCTTGGCGCAACCGTGAATATGAACGGGACTGCGCTATATCAGGGCGTAGCAACAGTTTTCCTGGCTGATGTCTTCAGCATAGATCTCGGACTTTTCCAGCTCTTTATCGTGCTTATTTTGGCTGTTGGAGCTTCCATAGGGACTCCTTCGATCCCTGGCGTGGGAATTGTCGTCCTTGCTATGATCCTTGAAAGTGTCGGAATCCCTGCAAGCGGGATAGTGCTTATAATTGGAGTGGACAGGATTCTTGACATGAGCAGGACTGCAGTAAACGTAGCTGGAGACCTTGTGACCTGTAAGGTTATGGACCGGTTGCTCGGAGGAAAAACGGAAAAAACACATGAAAAAACATTTGCCAGGGCTCAAAAGGCTTCAGAAGGCAAAAAAGAAGAAATGGCTTCGGTAAACAGTGAGCCTGCAGCACCCGAAAATTCCAACATTTGAATTCAGTTCATAATGTTCAGTCTCCATTCACAATACCCATTGTGTTTTCTTTACCGAGGGTTTCTCTCAAAAACGGTCTCCTGAAATCCGATTTTAAGATTCTTTAACTCACACCCCTCTCTTTTCCCTGTAAATCTCTATTGCCCGCCTGACCCTTTTTTTCTCGATCATCCCTGTGGTTGTGGCTGTTTCAAAGAACCTTTTCGGGAGAGTAAGATTTTCGAATTTAAAACCAAATTTCTTTTTCAGCTCATACTTCTTCCTGAAAACATCCTTAGCGAGGGCTTTCAAATCGTCATCGGTTCGATCTATTCCTATAGACTTAAGAGCCAGGATCACGTTTTCGTATGTGTAGACATTTCTACCAAAAAGACAGGGGACCATACAGTTAAGGATACTTCTACGGTCTTCCTCTTCAATTATAAGATCGACAATTTCCTCATCCGAAAGCGGGCGATTAAACGTGATCTGGTCTGCAGCATATCCGGCGTTGTCAAGATGAGAATGTCGGAAGCCCACAGCAAGTCCAACGATGTTTCCAAGTCCTGTGTGGTAACCTGGAATCTCCAGGCCTCCTAGCTGGACTGCAAAATCATCTCCCTTGTATTTTTTTGAGGCATAGACTACGCCCTTCCCAAGAGCTGCATAAAAGTCGTTTGGAGCCTGAACTACAAGATCTATTGCTCTGAGATATGCAGCCTTATCTCCCCAGGATAGCTTAAGTCCCAGAGTCTCCTCAGTGGAGATTTTCCCGCGTTCCTGCATCTCCGTAGCCCAAGCAAGTACAACTCCCATGCTGATTATGTCAACTCCTGCCTTTTCACAGGCGTCAATAAGCTCGAGTACAGCTTCAGGATCGGCTACTCCCAGATTTGAGCCCAGAGCATAGATCAATTCAAAATCATAGGAAATATTCAGCGCTTCATATTCATGGGCTTTTGAGAAGGCCCGCTTTAGCATGGCTATATGGACACATCCAATTGGGCAGCCTGCGCAGGAAACCCTTCTAAGAAGGTATTTTTTGGCAAAGAGCTCTCCCGAGATAGATTCAGCCCCTTCGAAGGAAGTTGCCTGCAGGTTTCGGGTAGGCAAGCCTTTAAGTTCGTTCAAGACCAGGATGTTTTCGCTTGTGCCCAGGTTATGGTATTTCTCAGTTAGTCCTGTTTTTACAATTAAGTCGTAAAGCATATTGAAGGTCTTTCGGTAGGCACTGTGCTCAGGGCTTTTTAATTCTCGGTTACCGGAAATAAGAATAGCTTTAAGTTTCTTTGCCCCAAAGACCGCTCCAAGCCCCAAACGCCCAAAGTGACGGTAGGTATCGACATTAACACTTGCATATGTGACCCCCCTTTCTCCTGCAGGTCCTATCCGGATAATACTGCGTCTGCCAGCTCCTGGTTCAATCTCACGCAGGATTTTTCCCACATCAATTGCTGATGAAAGATTCCATATGGAAGAGGCATCCCTGAAGGTAACTTTGTCGTCATGGATTGCTACATAAACAGGATATTGAGAAACCCCTTTGATAACAATTGTTTCGTATCCCGAATAGCGCATTGACATAGCAAGATGACCGCCTGCGTAGGATTCTCCCAATTCTCCGTTAAGAGGGGAACGGAACAGTGCAACAACCTTGGTGCAGGTTGGGTACACCCCTGACAGAGGACCTGTGCTGAGAATTACTGGCATTTCAGGATCAAGAGGACCTGTGCCTTCTTTATACTCCTCAAGCATGAGGCTTGTGGCAACTCCCACGCCTCCGATATACTTCTCATAGAGGTCTCGCCTTTCCACAACATAGTAGCTCTGGCTGGTCAGGTCAATATAGAGTACATTCTTAAGCCCCTCAATAGCATATTGCTCAGTTGTCATTTTTCCTCCCCAGGTTCTTTTCCCCCGTAAAGGTCTTTATGGGATGCAGTAGGGCTAATAGGGCTTGTATCTGGAGCCGGGCCTGTATCAGTAACTTTTACTTCTCCACTGTCCTCTACTTCAATCATTTCCAGCACATCATGAGGACAGAACTTTGGGCAAACTCCACAATGCTTGCAGATTACGGCTTTTTTCTCTGCATCCAGATGGATAGCTCCCATTAAGCAGGCTTCTATGCAGTTCCCGCAGCCGTCACAGATTTCTTTATTCAGATTGACCCCACCTCCTTTGCGTTTGGTAAGCGCACCCAGTGGACAGGCTCGCATGCAAGGAGGGTCTATGCAGGCATGGCAGACGATTTGGGCATAAGGTGTCTCGATTCCGCCACGAGTCTGAATATCAATTCGGCTATTTTTCAAAGATATGGTATCATACCAGGTCCTTGCACAGGCCATCATACAGGAATAGCAGCCTATGCATCGGGCTGGGTTTGCGACCTTTAATCTTTTTGCCATTACTTCCCCCAGATTCCTTTTTAAAAAGTACGCATCACCAGTTTATAAAATCTAGTATTTGAATGCAACTGTAAATTAATCACAAGCTTATAGTAGTATGTATCAAAACGCTTTTATTCTTAAAATTCATACATAGGAAAGTGGATTCCGGCGCATTGAGCAGTCAGATAAATATCTATCGAAGATGACCTGGAAGGTTATTATGCAGCAAAATGAAATGATACAGCAATACAAAATGATGCATCAAAACAAAGTGATAATCGGTGCTTTCAGTGTGCTGTTTACTTTGTTGGTGCTTATCGGCCTGTTCTGGGTTTAATCTTGCTCCATTGAATTTCCGTAGGGAGCGACATTTTGACTTTCTGATAGGTAGAAAGCTTTCCCCCAGGACATACAGGGCTTCCTGTGAAGCCAGATGCAAAAGAGTTGTGTTTCCGGAACCAGATACTTTCTTTGAGGTTCCTATGATACATTCTTTGAGGTTCCTATGATACTTTCTTTGAGGTTCCTATATTTCTTTTAAGCTTTCCTGGATCTTTTAAGCTTTCCTGGATCTTTTAAGGAATTAGGCAAGGATATTTTTAGGAAAATATTTTGGCCTGAGAATCTAAAAATTTGTCCATCTTCTATTTTCAAGATAAGCAGTTTTTATTTGAAATTTTCTGACTATTTTTCAAGCTTTATCTATATTCTTACTTCATTGTTTCTGTGTCATTTCTCATTCTTTGATGTCAGGATAGGAAAAAGTTAATCATAAGGAAAGTATAATTTAAGCCTTAAATATTAAAAACTTTACAGTTATGATTTTCAAATTTTTTATGGAGTATCCTTCTTGACCATCAAAAAAGCACTCATTCCTGCGGCAGGCTTAGGGACTCGTTTCTTGCCTGCTACCAAGTCCATGCCTAAAGAAATGCTTCCTATCATTGACACGCCTGTAATCCATTATGTGGTTGAGGAAGCCATAGCCTCAGGCATTGAAGATATTATCATTGTTACAGGCAGAGGCAAGAGAGCAATTGAGGATTATTTCGATGATTCTCCTGAACTCGAGATGCATCTTGCAAAAAGGCATAATACTGAACTTCTTAAGCTAGTCAGGGACGTTTCCTCTCTTGTGGATATTCACTATATCCGCCAGAAAGAGCCACACGGGCTTGGAGATGCAGTTCTCAGGGGAGAAAACCACATAGGAGACGAGCCATTTGCTGTGCTTCTTGGGGATGATATTATTGTGAATGACAAACCCTGCACAGCCCAGCTCATTGAGCATTTTGAAAAGTACGGAAGGTCAACCCTTGCAGTGGAAGAAGTTCCTTACGAAAAACTAAGTAGCTATGGAATTATAAAAGGGAAGCCGCTCAACGATTCTCTCTTTACACTTGAAGATATTGTAGAAAAACCGGCACCTGAAAATGCTCCTTCTAATCTGGGGGCAATAGGCCGATATGTCTTCACTCCTGAAATCTTTGACTGCATAAAAGAGGCCGGAACCGGTGTAGGAAATGAAATCCAACTTACTGACGGCATCCGACTCTTGAATAACACTCAGACAATCTATGCCTGTAAGTTCAAAGGAAAACGGTTTGATACCGGTGACAGGCTTGGGTATGTAAAATCAATAGTTGATTTTGCTCTTGAAAACGAAACCCTCAGGGAAGATGTACTTGAATACCTAAGGGAAATCCTTGAAGCCGATGAGACTCTGAAACAGGGGAAAATAGATATTATAACAGGGTCATCGGATGAAAAAATTATAACTTAAAAGAATTAAAAATTTTTGAAGAATGAGCAATTAACTGAAAACGGAAAACTTGGTGAAAATTAGAATTTAAACGAAAACTAGAACTCAAAAGAAGATTAAAACTAAAAAATTTAGTGCGGGAGAAGGTATCTCTAAAAGTGTACTCTAATGTGAGATATCTACAGTTCTATCTTTTTTTAAAGCCGTCTCAATCGAAATTATTTTTAAGGCTTCTCAAAAATAAGAACGAAGTCTTTTTGTACGTTTTTTGCAGAAGTTTAGCTTTTATGTTATTATCAGGGGCCTTCTCAATCTCTCTTCCAAAGTCTTAATATGTTCATCATTTTTGTACAGCTGGTCATAAAAGGCCTTGATCTGAGAATTCAGTTCTTCTATCCTGGCTTGTTGTTCATTTGCTCTTTTCTCATCTTGATGTGTATGCTCTTGTATGTCAATATGACATACGTTGTCGGTTCCTGTATGACATCCTTTTGTTTCCGATTCTTTTAATAATTCAAGTCCTTCATTTATCGCTTGAGATGTGTTGTCATACACTGAGCATACCCAGTCATACAGATATTTAGGCACCCTGGCATTAACCCTTACTTTGTCTTCCTTCTGGCTCATTTTGTCATACATGGAGCATACAATTAAAAGTATTTTCTTTTTGTTCTCCCTTGCAACCAGGAAACCAAGAGACAGGTCAGAAAAATCCAGTAATTTCCTCCAATACAACTACACTTTGCAGGGAATCCTAACCTCCGTTCCATAATTCTAGTTGTATTATAGCAAATATATAGTAAATTTATAAAAAATGGGCTTTGTAGAAATCCTAAGAAATAACGTCAGTGTCCCGATTTTGCTGTAAATTTGAAGCCAAGTTATTGCACACGATATATGAAACTGGTCTACTACTATCTAGTTTTTGATTCGATAACTTCTTTAAATTTGTAATTTTACAGAAAATTGGCACACTGTCAATAAATAATCTCCATTAACTTGAACTGAATAATACGATCTCGTTTTACGTATTCATTTTCAGCCTCTTGAAGCTGGTTTAGATAGGTTTTCTACAAAGCCCAAACTTTATGAAAAATGGGGCTTAATGCCGATTTTTAGGAGAATCTCAGAATTGATAAACTTTAAAATAATTATAAGATATTTTATTTTAGTAGCTGGATTGTTTTTAATGGGACTCGGAGTAGACCTGATCACAAAATCAAATTTGGTGACTTCTCCAATTTCAAGTGTCCCATATGTACTTAGTATGATATTTCCTTTTACATTTGGAGAAACTACTTTTTTAATAAGCTTCTTGTTTATACTTTTTGAAATAATGATATTAAAAAAAGATTTTCCAAAAGAACATTTTCTTCAGGTGTTGGTGTGCCCGATTTTTGGTTTCTTCATAGATTTTGGAATGAACATATTCGCTTTCGTAAATTATAAATTTTATTCTGAACAAATCATTCTTTTGTTGCTTGGTTGCATCCTTCTTGCTTTAGGAGTACGTTTAGAATTTTTAGCCAACGTAATCATATATCCTGCCGACAGCTTGGTGAAAACAATTGCCAATAAAACGAAAAAAGAGTTTGGAAATATAAAAATTATGTTTGATTGTACACTGGTTCTAACTGCAGTTGTCATTTCACTTCTTGCTTTTAAAAATATAAATGGCTTGGGAGAAGGAACAATCATTTCCGCTCTACTTGTAGGATATATCACGAAAATAATTAGTACCGTTTTTAAATATTTTAATATTGGAAAATTATTTGCTAATTAAAACTATAGGTTCCGTTGCAAAAAATAATTAAATCGATACTATGAAATAAATAGGATTTTAAGAGTGTATGATATGCCAGTAAATGCCTTTAAATGGAAACACTTTGCAGGAGAAATCATCTTATTAAACGTAAGATGGTACTTAAAGTATGCATTGAGTTATAAAAATTTAGAGGAAATAATGACAGAAAGGGGAATGATAGTCGACCATAAAACCATTATGAGATGGGTGCATCAATATTCACCTGAAATAGAAAAGAAGATAAGAAGGCATTTAAGACAAACAAACAATCCATGGGGGGTTGATGAAACCTATATTAAAGTAAAAGGTAAATGGAAATATTTTTATCGAGCAGTTGACTCAAATGGAGATACAATTGATTTCATGTTAAGTGCAAAACGAAATCGAAAAGCAGCGAATAGATTCTTCAAGAAAGCTTTGGGTTCAAATCACAATCAAATGCCGAGAGTAATAACCGTTGATAAGAATCCAGCTTATCTACCTGTTATAGATAAACTAAATTCTCTGGAATCTCTTGGATGACCTTAATCCGTGAGGGATTCCCAGCTTATAATACACTCATTTTTTGGCTCTGTAGAAAACCTATCTACATCAGATGAAAGAGGCTGAAAAAAGATAA